>Ga0233435_1002941_pt1 | contig 13598 bp, 14 predicted proteins | sample SI_122_August201_3_FD_182735 | JGI IMG/M metagenome (GOLD analysis project Ga0233435, IMG submission 182735) | Seawater microbial communities from Saanich Inlet, British Columbia, Canada - SI_122_August2016_135_MG | ecosystem: Environmental > Aquatic > Marine > Inlet | place: Canada: British... | reverse complement strand
CCAAGCTGCACACCTGTAGCCTCAGCCTGACTAATCGCAATCGCAGCCTTAACAGCGGTTAAGTGCTGCCTCAATAACCCTGGCTTACTGCGCTTTGCTCGAATGTTAAAAACATGCAATGCTTTTCCAGTAATCATGGACAAGGCAATGGAGGAGCGCAATATCTGCCCTCCACCCTCACCTAAAGATCCATCTATATTGATATAATCCGTCATTTCATTACCCTTTCACACATACGACTTGTGACAACGTATGCTTAATTTCAACCAAATCACTTTGTGCCGCCATTACCGCATCAATATCCTTATAAGCCGAAGGCGTTTCATCAATCACACCTTCATCTTGTCGACACTCGACATGAGACACCGCATCATGATGCTCCTGAAGCGATACACGGCGCTTTGCCTCCGTACGTGACATCACACGCCCCGCGCCATGACTACAACTACAAAAAGACTCTTCATTGCCCAGCCCTTGCACAATGAACGAACGCGCACCCATGCTTCCTGGAATAATCCCCCAGTCACCTAAGCCTGCACGTACAGCACCTTTACGCGTTACCAGCACATCCTTACCGTAATGACGCTCTTTCGCCACATAGTTATGATGACAGTTCACCACTTGAGCGGTGGCATCAATTGGTCGCTGCAATTCATGGGCAAGTGACGCTAAAACAGCATCCATCATGATCTCACGGTTTAAACGAGCAAAAGATTGTGCCCAGCCGACCGCTTTTACATAATCACCAAAATGTTGTGACCCTTCAGACAAATAAGCCAAATCACGGTCAGGCAACTGAATAAACCAACGCTCCATCTCTTTTTTAGCCAATTCGATAAAATAAGTACCAATACGGTTACCCACCCCACGTGAGCCACTATGCAACATCACCCAGACTTGTTGAGACTCATCAAGGCACAGTTCGATAAAATGATTCCCCGTACCCAAGGTTCCCAAATGCTTCACATTGTTACTGTGCTTTATGGCTGGGTGTTTTTCACATAACCAATCAAAATCCCCAGCCAATGCGCCCCATCTGTGACCCACAGCCTCAGGAATATCACCCCAAGCACCATGATCATGCCGACTACGGTTTCGCTTACTACGCCCATGGGGCACAGCACGTTCAATCCCGCCACGAACGCGACCTAAGTTATCCGGCAAGTCAGCAGCCATTAAATTGGTCTTAACCGCCATCATCCCACAACCAATATCTACACCAACAGCCGCAGGAATAATGGCGCCATCTGTTGCAATCACACTACCGATGGTCGCCCCCTTACCAAAATGTACGTCGGGCATTGCAGCAATCCATTGATGAATAAAAGGCATGGTTGCTACATTACGCAGTTGTTGTTTTGAATTTTCATCAAATGGCACACCATTCGTCCATGCTTTAACCGGTTTAGACCCAACTTCGTGCAATACTTGATAACGACTCATGATAAAACTCCTTTTAGTGTTGAAAAAGATATTGCAACGGCCATACCAACTTTTAAAAATGGGCCACATTGATTTTTTAATACCCAACATTCCACAACATCACAACAACGAAACTGGCTATACAGCGTCCTTACAGACAGGGGTACTGGTTTTGATATTTTTCTTTAACGCTATTTTTGCTTAAAAAAATATTTTAACGATCCATCAGTTCAATAATATTTTTTTATCTATATTTCTCTCAATTGTATATAATTATCTAACAACTATTTATATATCGACCATCTGCAAGCAAAGTATGGAGGGGTATATACTTTTTTCTCTACCGTTGATTCCAAATAAATACTCATTTTTTCAAACCAACAACCAAAAGCCTCCTTATGAAAAAGAAAATCGCCATCAGCCTACTCGGCACAACACTAGACAAACGCTACGGACAAAAACGTTGGGAACGATGGAGGCCGAATATTGCACTATGCCAATACGACGACTTAATCATCGACAGATTAGAACTGCTTTTCTCGAAAGATTTTCAATCACTCGCAGACCTCATAAAACAAGACATCAAACAAACCTCCCCAGAAACGGAAGTTGTGTTTCACCACATAGAACAACAAGACCCCTGGGATTTTGAAGAGGTGTATGCCACTTTGCACGACTTCAGCAAATCGTATACCTTCAACCCCGAAAAAGAAGATTACCTAGTTCACATCACAACCGGAACCCATGTCGCACAAATATGTTTATTTCTATTAACAGAAGCAAGATACCTACCTGCCCAACTCATACAAACCTCACCCCCAAATAAAGAAAACCCACTGCCAGGCACCTACTCCACCATTGACTTAGATTTAAGCCAATACGATTTAATCGCCCAACGATTTGCCACCGAACAACAAGAAGGTGCACACTTTTTAAAATCAGGAATTGCCACTAAGAACCCCGCATTTAACAAACTGATTGATCAAATAGAACACGTGGCCATGCATTCAACCGCCCCCGTACTACTCACAGGTCCCACAGGCTCAGGCAAAACCCAGCTCGCCAGAAAAGTATATGAGCTGAAAAAACAACGCTCGCAAATCAGCGGCGAGTTTGTAGAAGTCAACTGTGCAACATTACAAGGCGATGGCGCAATGTCAGCACTATTTGGCCACTGTAAAGGCGCATTCACAGGTGCTTTATCGGCACGCACAGGATTACTGCTTCGCGCCAACCAAGGCATGTTATTTCTAGATGAAATTGGAGAGCTCGGATTAGATGAGCAAGCCATGCTATTACGCGCCATTGAAGAGCACCGGTTTTTACCGGTAGGATCAGACAAAGAAAAAACCAGCCAATTCCAACTCAGTGCAGGTACCAACCGAGACCTCATAGAGTCCGTCAAAAGCGGGCATTTCAGAGAGGATTTATTAGCCAGAATTGACCTTTGGACATTTCAATTACCCGGCATCAAAGAGCGCAAACAAGATTTAGCCCCAAACATTCAATATGAATTAGAACAGTACAGCCGCCAGCACCAACATCAGTTGTCTTTTAACAAACAGGCATACGCGACTTATTTAACTTTTTCATTGTCAGAACAAGCCATCTGGAAAGCAAACTTTAGAGACTTAAGCGCTAGCATCACAAGAATGGGAACACTCTCCATTGGTGGCAGAATTAAAATGGCAGAGGTCAATGATGAAATTAGCCGGCTATTACAAAGATGGTCAAACCACAGCATCACCCCATCTAGTAAAAGCTGCCTAACCACTCACTTACCCCAGGATCAAATAGACACTTTAGACTATATAGAAAGGGTTCAGCTAGAAGCCGTACTTGAGGTTTGCATGACAGCTAAGAATTTATCCTCTGCGAGCAGACAACTGTTTAACATCTCACGCACCCTCAAAAAAACCAACAATGATGCAGATAGACTGAGAAAATACCTTGCAAAATACAGCCTAAGCTGGCAAAACATTCATCCGTCATAAACAACCATAGTTGAAGCGCACATGAGCAAACAAAAGAAAAACCCGGTTAAACACGTCGTCATGAGCACTTGCGAGCACTTGTTTATGCGCTATCAAGACTTTCAACCTCAGCCTAAAGCGTTTGCTGAGTTACTGTATACCCTGGCAAAAGATGCACAGGTTTATGAGCTGCCCACTAATGGCTACTTAGCCAGCGGTGACGTAGAGGCCTCTTTCTACCACGCAGAAGACTGGTCACTGCTACCAGAACCGGTTGTCATTCTGCATTACAGCATTGAAAATGGTGAACACTCAGAAACCAGTGCCGACAGAATCATCCTCGCCTTTGAAACATCGGCAAGCGCAATTCCCTCTGAGTTTTTACACGCACTCAATCAAAGCCATCCCGATATTGAGCGCTACCAAGGCATTTGCATTGTCTCATTTGCTCAATCATCAAAACTCGATTCAGCGTCATGCGCGATAACCCCTATGATGGGCATATTTCCCCGTAAAGCGACGACGACTACCCCTAATTTACATTTAATTGGATTATTTGATGATCAAATTCAGCAAGGTATTGATCAACTAGGGAAGGACAATTACTTGTATGATATTTCGACAGATTTACAATTTTCATTGCGTAATTTAAGCCACTGGCTAGCAACAGGGATTTCCCATATTGACAAGGAATATTAAATAACCCTAATCAATTGTTTGACTTTATTATTATACGATAATATACTTACCTCAAGTTGAGTTTACAAACTTATTTATTATCTAACATCTTAAAGGATTAAATATTATGAAATCTATCAAAATTATCGCTGCTGTTGCTCTTTTAGCTGCTTCTGCTTCTGCTTCTGCTTGGTTCGACAACAGCAACAGCAATGGCACATACAATGGTCAACACAATGGCACTGGCAATGGCGACGCTGCTGGCGATTTCGACGGCGACTTCAGCTTCGGCATGAACATGAAAGCTCGTGGACGTGGAAACGGAAACGGAAACAGCAACTACCGTTACAATGGCTACAATGGTTACAACAACGGTTATGGCTATGCTCCTTACGGTTATGCTCCAGTAGCGCCTGTTGCTCCAGCTGCTCCAGTAGCTCCAGCTGCTAAATAATTACTGCTTTTAAGCTGTAATTATAGAAAAGGTCGGGTTTCCCGGCCTTTTTTTATGCCTGTAAGAAAGAGATCGGGCTTAGGCTAAATCATAGACATGAAAAAAGGCCAACTGAAATTCAGTTGGCCTTTTACGCAGGCTGTTTGACAGCTGGCGTGATTGAAGACTGCTTTATTTTTATTATTATACCTATTATATTACTTCAACCTATTTATTAAGAATACTATGGAAATCCCTAATAAATAGCACTTTTATGCAATTAAATGATAACCTTTTCGCAACATTCGCTTTTCCGCACACTTCATAGCGACACTCGCATCACCAACAGAAATAAAAGAGTTCTTTAAAACAATACCCGCGCTGCCCACTTTTCCATATTCTTTAATCAGCATCACATCGCCAAATAAATCCTCTGTAATAAACAAATGATAAAATCGATCTGTTTTATTGTCTTTTTGCCGATTAATTAAGCGGCTTGCATACCGCATACTCATTGCCCTAACTGCCGAGAAATGTTTTTCACTGCAGAATGATTCATCAACTGTTGAATTTTAGGGTTCTGGGATAAAGCCCCAAAATTACCAGACTGAATGGCCTGCATAATTTCCGGGTCTTGCATAATGGCTTGAAATTGAGGATCAGACTGCAAAGAGGTAATGGTCTGCATAATTTGAGGGTTAGAAGCAATGGATTGCTGCAAGCTCTGTAACTGCGAGGCATTAATCGGAGAACCTACTGACGATGCCGATCCAGACACTGCGCCAGATTGAATCGCAACAACTTGCTGCTGAGATACGGAGACAACGCCCATACTATTTGTCTGTATCTTGTAAGTCCCGCCATTCATAGACAGAACTTCACCGGTAATTTTACTACCATCTTTTAAAGTAATGGTTTGGGTGTCAGCTGCAAAACACACTGAAGTTACGCCCAGAACACACACACAAAATAGTCTTTTCATTAAGCGCATCGAAAACACCCTCTTTAACTAGCTAATGATTTTTCCAGATAGGTTGTTTGATCATGGCATAGCGACTGACTTTGCTCAAGCAAGCATTGTTCAACCGAGATAATCAACTCCCTGATAGTACACCCTTTAAGGATTGCATTTAAAGTGACCTCAACCTTGAAGCACTCAGACAACCGGTAACATAGCTGGGAAACCATCAAAGAGTTCCCCCCTAATTTGAAAAAATCATGAGACAATAAAACAGGGATACTCGGCAATAATGATTGAACAATGGCCACCACTTTGTCTGTTACTTCACTTGAAATAGGTTGCTGTAAAACGTTTGTTTTAATTTCAGCTGGCAGCTCAACACACTCAACCTCACCATTAGATAGCAGTCTCGCCTTAAACCCAAGATTGACATACTTAAGCGTTTCACCACGAATATTTTTTTCAACCAAACGATGCCCGGGCGTCAACACATTAGCGACTTGAACACCACTAACCATAAAGGTACCCGGTAAACCAATCGGCATAGTTCTTAACTTGCCATCATAAATATGATATCGCATGTTATCGCCAGGACAGCCTATTTGCATCTGCTCCAGCCGGTATGACTTCCCATACTGGTAACAGCCAACTGGCCCGCCACATTCCAAAACTGAAAATAGAGAGTAATGCTTAGCACCACTAAACCGTTCAGACACCATACGACTGGTATCTTCTTGTACTTGATGGCGCGATAAAACAGTACGCACATGATCAACACACATCATTTTAGCCGTTTCATTCAGAGAAACAGCGTCATCTAGCAATACAAACGTTGGGTTTTGCAAACATGCCTGCATGCCATTTAACAACTCATGAGAATCACGAATTAATGTCGCCCCCACTGATAAAGGCCACATTAATGCCCAACAATATTCGCTCGCTGTTAAAGGCACATCAAACAAAGCTTGATCAAAAGCCCGTAATTCAAAGTTACGTTGCAACCAGCTCACTTGGTGGGAGGCTTGGCCATACGTTAAAGTGGCTATTATCACCTGCCCTAACGGATCAAACTCACATAATACACATGCATTATCATCATCCTGTTTACCTGCCCACTGCGAATCTAAATCACCTTCTCTTGATAAAATAGAAGTCACATGTTGATCATCAAGCTGTAAAGCGACATCAATAACCGCCGTAATTTGCTGTAGCTGCACGACATCCCAATCGTCTTCAACCAACAAATAAGTTAATCCTGCTAAATGAATACCAAGCAAAGCAATAGACTGTAAATCGGTTTGATGAACACTGACAGCAACAACATCACCAGCCTGCAACCCTCCAAGTCTTAGGTATTGAGCAACGTGATTCGCTTGCTGATAAAGCGCCAGATAGGACATAGCGCCTTGACCTGACACTAAGGCTGATTTTTTTGCATATTGAGAAAATTTACCTTCTAACAAGCAAGTACTAGGATCCTCAATAACACGTGGGTAGGCAGTCTCCACCAACATTTGACGTATAGATTGCAACTCATTTGCATCCATCATTGGGAGCTGGTCAACCGCTTGGGCTGTATCCATTGTCATTTCAAGCACAATTTGACTGAAGTGCTGTATCATACGGTCAATCGTTGACTCAGCAAAAAGTGCCGATTTATAAACAAACGACCCTTGCAAGGTTGAACCATCCATTAAATCTAAAGCAAGGTCTAACGGAGAATTCACATAATCAACAGATAAGGTTTCTACATCTAGGCCTGCAGCATAAAAAGCATGCCCACCGGAGGAATGCATATTGAACCCTACTTGATAATATGGGTGCATTGCGGGCTTATCTGCTAGACGGTACCAATCATGAGAAAAAGGCATTTTGTGTTGCCCGGCAGATAATTCAACCTTAAGTTGTTGAATAACCGTCTCAATACTTATTTGTGGTGAAAAATCTAATACAACGCAGTATTCGGACTCAAAAGCCCCCACCATTTCCTCTGTACCAATGGTATTTCGCCCTTCATCGACAACGCCAACAGCAAAATTTTGCTGCTGACTGTATCGGTACAACAAGATATTAAACGCGGCCAACATAACCACAAAACGAGTTGTTTCAAATTGTGCGGCTAAATTAGAGATCGCATCCGTCATTTCATGGTCGATCTCAAAGAAGTACCGCTTACAATGGTAAGTCAATTCTTCACGCGGGAAATCTGTCATTAACTGTATATTGGGCACATTTTCTAAACGCTTTTGCCAATAATGTGTCGTCTCTTGTGACTGCACAGCGTAGTCATAAGACCAGTAGGCGTAATCAAAAAAATCTACTTTTGGGGCCAGCGTCATAATGGCACTGTCATCAACAAATGAGGCGTATGTCTCTATTAATTCTTGTGAAATTTTATTAAGCGCTAACTCATCTATGATTATTTTATGGCCAGAAATGATCAACACATGGTCATCGTCATCGAACTGAAGATAGCCAACTCGTAACAGGGTATCCTGCGCTGCGATATTAAATGCTTTATTTTGCTCACTGTACATTAGAAAGCTAATCGCTTCGTTTTGTTGCTCCCACATTTCTGAGGTGTGATCTACCTGGGAAAATACGGCTTCTGCATCCCATTGAAAAACGGTATTACTCGGCTTCTCCAGCAGGCTAGGTACAGGCACACCAGCATGATTATCAATACGAAGCTGTAATGTGCGATGCCTTGCAAACACAGCACTCAAAGAGAACTCTAATGCTGGGATATTAACAGAACCAAATAAGCGCATAACTTGGCTACAAACCATCCCTTGCCCGTTGGATACTTGGCCTTGAATCCAGCAATGCATTTGCCGCTCAGCCAACTTAAGCCCATGTTGAGCCATCGGTAAAATGGGGGAAACATGAGACTGCTGAATCTCTTTAATTTTGACAGACAACTGCTGAATACTGGCGTATTGATACAATTGAGACACGGTAAGGCTAACATCGAACTTTTCGTGTAATACGGACAAAAGTGCAATGGCCGATAATGAATCCCCGCCCATATCAAAAAAGCCAACATTGATATCAATGTTTTCCACGGTTAAAAAACGTAGAAATAATTGGGACAACGTCACCTCTAGTTCGGTCTTTGCACTACAACTCACTTCTAAGAGTCGTTTAGGCAAAGGCAGGCCCGCATAATCAATACCACCATTCGTTTTTGGCAAGCCATCTAACACAAAATAATCTGTCGGCACCCAGCATTTAGGCAATCTATCTTCTGCAAATTGCGTTAATTCATTCAGGTCAATAGTGCAGCGAGAAGAAATATACGCGATTAAGGCAAAATTATTTTCAGATATTTGTGGAACAACCAAGCACTCATCCATATCACAGAATTGAGATATGGTAGCCATCATCTCAGTGACAGGAATCCGGTAACCTTGAAACCGGACACCGCCATGCTGGGGGTAGTATCCAATAGTAGTCTCATCGATGGCTCTTGCCCAATACCCTGTTTTGTAAATTTGACCAAAGTCATGCGGGTTATCAACAAAGCGCTCAGGTTTTAATTTTGGGTGAAATTCTTCTGTGGCAGAGTAGCCTTGCTTACCAATGTACAATGCACCAATTTGACCAGGCTTCACTGGTTTTAGCTCACTATCTAAAATATAAGTGTCAACTGACGACTCATAAATTGGCGCTGTTGGCTTCGCCCCGATCAACATAGAGGTATTGATAGGCAAACACTGAAAACCGTCTTTAGACTGTACAGCGCCTTGCGACAAAAATTTGAGAAACTTATGAATTTCCATGGTTAAAAGCTATTTTTCGAAACGTTACATAAATTATAGTCAAGGGCTAGAAGAGAGGTGGTTTGAACACCCCTAAAAAAGTTAAGCAAACCGATGATTTTTTTTATATTTTTCGAACAATATATTCAAACTAAAGAACATTAATAGATTTAAATTTTGAGGATTGTAAACCGTTCAAAGGCTTAGCAGAGTTTTTACAACGGAAAAAGCCAATTGCGTTGCTAATTAACAACAAACGCAATTGGCTTATATAAGCATTGAGGGAAAAAAATTTATAAATATTATTGCCAATCACCAATTCCACCGGCATTAAAGGCATTTGACCACCCTAATTCACGCAATTTTTCTGCTGCTTTGCCTGCGCGGTAACCCGCCTTACAATACGTCACAACAGTTCGGTTTTTATCTGTCCCAAATTCTGCAATACGAGATTCAACATCAGTATAAGGAATATTCACAGCCCCTTCTAAATGGCCACCTGCAAATTCTTGGGGTGTTCTGGTATCGACCAATAAAGCGCCAGCTGCAACCAAAGCCTTACCTTTACTGGCGTCTATCTCAAGCTTGTCTTCAGATTGTGCCTGCCCTGGAGCCGATTGAGTTGACGGCTGCATCTCATTCGCATAATAGCCACCAACAGCAACTACAACAGCTAATACAATAATGATCATTTGTTTATTCATAAGACTAACATTACCTTAAGAAGATTTAGGAAGGCTATCATTCAACCAACAAATCATTGATTTTGTCAATTTAACTCGCCACTGACGCAAACGTGCCCGCCACCCTTTTAGCTCAACTAAATCATTAGCAGCAACACCCAATACTAACTCTACATCTTTCAACACACCCTGAATTCGCTCTTCAGCAGACATAATACCACCAGAAATGGACTGTAAATCAGTGATGCATTGATACGTTTTCTCAGCTCGTTCAATACTATTCACAAACTCCAAAACTTCATTTTGCATTTCCAGGTCACCTTCGGCGATTCCATAACGCCTAAAAAGTATCCCAACCGCATGGAAATTACCTTCTTGAACCTGAAGTAAGTCTTGTGACAATAATTTTATTTGTGCCTGCTGGTCTCCAGCATCAGCCCCTGTTAAGCGCATAATTTCAGAGTGAAGCTGGTCAATCGCTTGTTTAATTTTATGCTTTAACTGCGCCTCTTTTTCAACGTACGCTTGCTCGGCATCGGCAAGCTCTTCCTGTAACTCTGATATAATCTGGATTTTTTCCTCAGCGGGCATCCCATCAATGTTTGATAAAACAGTTTCAACTAAATCTGCTTGTGACTTTTTACTGACCACCAACTCTTGGTGTATTTTTGCTGACTCAGTTGCACATTCACATTGCATTGCCGTCATTGTATGAGCTGTAGAAATCATGTTCTGCCCCAACGAGATATAATCCACCTTTAATTTATTCACTATATCACCATATTCTTATCTAGCATAGTGATAACAACCCTTTCCAGTATATTTTTAACCTGCAATACACATGATTGTGTTAACTCCACTGCATTTTTATGCTTATATATCCATCTGTTACCATACAACAAATAGGGCTTTACAATGAATCAACGTTGGATCAGTTTTAGTGGACTCATGATCTGCATTGCCTCCATGGTCTTTGCTATTGCTTACTTAGAGAAAACCTTAAACCTAGACCCCTGCCCCTTATGCATGCTCGACCGAGCCGTCATCACTGCCATTGCAGTCGTTTTCCTACTCGCTTGGCTGCACAACCCTACAGGCTGGGGCAAACGAATTTATGGCTTACTCACCACACTCCTTATATTCACAGGCATCGGCATTAGTGGCCGCCACATCTGGATTCAAAACCTTCCTGCAGACCAAGTGCCAAGCTGTGGCGCAGATTTTGATTATATGTGGGACAACTGGCCTTTAGGCGAGATGATTCAAACCATTTTAAAAGGCAGTGGAGATTGCGCGGATGTTGTCTGGCAATTTTTAGGCTTAACCATTCCTGAGCAAGTTTTATTGTTTATGATTGGGCTGCTGGTATTAACCTATTTTGCCTTCCGCAAAACATCTTAAAGTAAAGAAATTATTGCTTTTGCCTAATTCCCTAGTAAAATACTCAGGAATTAGTTTAACGATGACAGAAAAGGTGACACTATGAGTTTTGAAACACAAATGAACGAAGACGGCTACATGATGGACCCTGCCGGCTGGACAGAAGCTTACTGCGAATGGCGTGCCGAAGGTCTAAACATTGCCTTAACTGACGCGCACTGGGAAATTGTTAATTTATTTCGTGAATTTATTATTGATAAAGCCATCACACCTTCAGCAAGAATTGCCCAAAAAGAAGCCAAGAAACGCTTCGGCTTAGATAGCAAAGGGTTCTACAGCTTATTCCCAAATGGCCCTAAGCAAGCAGCCATGATTTCAGGCGGCATTAAACCTTCAGGTTGCTAGTCAAAACATGAAATTCACAGGGTTAAAGGGGCTAGGACAAGGCCCCCAGACCCATGGCCCAACGCCCCACTGGTAACTATAAGGATTCATAAATACCGCAGGGTGCATCATCGATGGCCCATACTCAAAAATACCGAAATTCATTGGTACACCAAACATCACATCACTCCTTTTGTGCGAACAACACCGTTTGCGACTAAACTCACATAAAAGCCAGACCTTGCCACTATGTTTTGGTATGGTCACACATAAGGCTCAACAATCTTAGCGCCATTCAATAAGGTGATGCAATGATGTTCAAACAGTATATAAAACTCAGTTTACTACTCTTGTCACTAACACTGGCCCCACTCAGTTATGCCGCAGATTTTTCTCTTGGATTCATCCAATTAAAACACCGAGATAGCCAATCAATCATACCGTTGCTGAAACCGTTCGTATCACCGCAGGGCACACTATCAGGACAAGGTTATCAGCTCATCGTCAGGACAACACCGGATAACTTAGAGACATTAAAGGCCATAGTTCAGCGCTTTGACGTTGCCGTCAAACAACTGGTTATTTTTGTGACTCAAGACAGCCGACTGGTCGCACAAGATACTGAAGCGTCGTTATCGATAGATGCCCGTCATTCTAATTCGCGCATAACCATTAACCGAGGCCATGGTGGAAATCAAATATGGTTAAGGCATACAAAAAATAGATCTAACGATAATTTAGGTCAGCAACTGCGCGTTCTTGATGGACACGAAGCCTGGATTCAAACAGGGCAAGACACCCCCGTCCCCAGCAACGTGCTAGACGCTAATGGTAACCCTACTGGGGGCATTTACTATAAACCTGTCACCTCAGGCTTTTATGTATTACCCCGGCTCCAAGGCAATATGGTTGAACTTGAAATATCACCAAACAAGGCCAAACAAAGCAACATTGGCTTTGGTAATATTAAAACCCAATCGGCACACAGTAATGTACGAGTGAAACTGGGTGAATGGATAAATCTTGGCGGGAACATTAACGAACGTAACGCTCGCCAAAATGGTATTTTACAACACTCAACTCATCGCAGCAAAGATGAGCACAGTATTTATATTAAAGTGGAACTCAGCCAATGATGGATGATAGTGATGCAACGTCTGCAAGATACCGCGAGCTCATAGACCAGCTCCAACAACTGAATATGATTGGCATTGCACTTTCTAAAGAAAAAGACACCAGCGAGCTTTTAAAACAAATATTAACGTGTGCCATTGATCTAACCAACTCCGATGGCGGAACCATTTACAGCATTAAAGAGGGCAATGCAGAGTTTGCCTTTATGTGCTCTCACACGTTGGGCATAACACCCGACCAACCACTTTCAAAAAAACCTCAACCCATTCCATTGTATTTAGACGATGGCAAAGCTAATGATCAAACCGTTGTTGTTTATGTCGCTTTAAGCAACGTCACCATCAATATTGATGATGTTTATGTTGGTGGGAAATTTGACTTTACAGGTAGCAAGCAAGTTGACAAAAAGCTTAATTACCGCACCAAATCGATGCTGACTATTCCGCTGTGTGACCAAGAAAACACAGTCATTGGTGTTTTGCAGCTCATTAATGCCCTTGAAAAAGACAAAAAGACAATCGTACCTTTCTCTAGTAAGCGCCAGCTCGTTGCCGAATCTCTTGCATCACAAGCGGCTATCACCCTGACCAACCAACAACTCATAGAAGACCAAAAAGCCCTCTTTGAAGGGTTCATTAAAGTCATTGCATCAGCGATTGATGAAAAGTCTCCTTATACCAGCAATCATTGTTTCAGAGTACCAGAGCTTGCATTATTGATAGCTGGGGCCGTAAAAGACGACTGTAAACATGCCTATCAAGACAAACATTTCACCGAAGAGCAAATCTA
>Ga0233435_1002936_pt1 | contig 13616 bp, 17 predicted proteins | sample SI_122_August201_3_FD_182735 | JGI IMG/M metagenome (GOLD analysis project Ga0233435, IMG submission 182735) | Seawater microbial communities from Saanich Inlet, British Columbia, Canada - SI_122_August2016_135_MG | ecosystem: Environmental > Aquatic > Marine > Inlet | place: Canada: British... | reverse complement strand
TCGGCTTCGGCTTCGACTTCATCATCATTGGCTTCGGCTTCGACTTCGAAGTCGACTTCATCATCATTGGCTTCGTTGTCCGATATAATAGCATCATCGATTAGATAATTATTTGAACTGTAAGTTTTTTGTACTTCCTGGCATATTTTAATTTGAACTGGAGTCCATTCGGCTATAACTTGGTCTTTTAGGAATTTTAATCCAACAAATTTTAATAAAAATACAAGTTTACTATTAATGGGTATATCATCATAATTTATTTGTGTATTTGTTATATCATATATTTGTGTATCGATATCACCTTTAGATAATGGTATTTTCAATTTAAATTTTGGGGGATTTTTATGTTTTAATGGGGTGCTATATAAATCTTCTACGATATCTATTGGAAATGATTTATTAAACCACGTTTGACTATTATTGAAAGTTTTTAAAACATTATTATCGTCCATATTACTCAAAAATTCATAGAAATTAAGGTGGTGTTTTTCGAAAAATAAATCAATATGTGCGCGTGTATCGGTTTTGATTATACCATTAAGATTTATAATTTTAGGAGTTTGTATATAAATCTCTTCATCATCAATATGAGCCAATGTCACGTAACTACCCTTAATTTTTACGGGTTCTTTAAATGAAATATCAGAAATGACTATATCATTAAAATTACGTATACGAACCTGATTATTAGAAGACATTTATAATATTTAGGTCAATTTTATTATATTCTATTAAACGCAAAATTACTCTATAATATTAATAGTTTGAACTTTGATTTTATATGTTAATGTATCTTCATTATATTCCCATAACCGATCGACAACTAATTCTAATGTCAAATATTGTTTACTATCAATACTATCGAATACAGCATATTTTCCATCACGATTAACATCTATAGACACACGATCCTTAAAATGAGGAACTTTGGTCATAAGAGTATTTCCGTAACGATTATTATAAGCTAATTGTGATCGGATTTCTTTACCAGTCAATTCAGCCAATTTCGCCTCAAGGGTTTCTATAAATGTGGTAAATGTCGCATATGTATCATCATCATAATAATTCGTGCGCATCTGCATTTTCATGAAAATATTTTGATAGGATTTATCGACACCAAATGGTAAATATAATATGGGTGTTTTAAAAACTATTTTATTACCTTTATAGATGACATTTAATGCGTCATCGGTTTTAATGTCATCTATATTAATTTGCGTATAATTCATCGTGTAATATATTTATTGAAATAATTTTCTTTAACTAAATATATGATAAAGGATTTAACTAAACAACTAATAGAAAAATTAAGCATCGAATTAAAGCATCCAGAAAATTTTAATAAAATACAAACCAATTTTCTTAACCCATTAATACTATATACATCATTGAAACTATATCCATATTTCCTTGTTATAGTTATATTATTCCTAATTATATCCATATTCTCATTGGCAAATTTCTTCCTATTATTAAGAATTTATCTTACAAAAAAAATATAGAGTGTGTGTATAGAAGCATGTCTAATATACAATTTAAGAATGCTGTTCAACAATGGGTAAATTATGACCAACAAATAACGAAATTGAATAGAATGACGAAAGAATATAGAGATAATAAGGATATACAAGAACAATCTATAATAAACTATATAGAAAACAATAAATTGCAGAATACCACTTTTAAAATGAATGATTGTAATATATCCTATAAAATAACACAAACACAATCACCAATTACACTGAAACTTATTACTGAAACACTACATGAATGTATACAAAATGATGATATTATCGATAATATCCTACAAAATATAAATAAGAAACGGCATGAAAATGGTAAAGTGTCTAAATGTATAAAGAAAAAAAAATCCTAAGTTTAAAAATCGAAATAATTATATAGTATTTCACTATACACACTATACACACTATACATATTACATAATTAACTATGAATGATCAAACACAATTTATAAAATGGCTACAAACGGATATAACAAAAAAAGAATGTATTATGAATTATATAATAGATATTTATGGTGATTTAGAATTATATCTAGAGAATAATCATGTATATATTAAAGAAGATTTCAATACCTTTCTAATGAGATTATCGTATTTCATCTATAAAAATTCGACGACTAATGCGTATTAATGTAACTTATTATTATATTCTCTATAGATATATAGATATAGATAGAATCATAAAGTATGCTATCTGACCAAGAAGTAATAGACAAATTTCATCTAAAATATGCTTTAATATTAGATGATTACTTATTCAATTTAAAACAAAAATGTCGGGATGATGGAGTCAATATTTTAGATAAAACGGGTCCAGCCACGAATAACGATTTCTTAGAACTAATACTCTATAATACAGATTTACCTAAATCATTCTTATCAAGCAAAAAAACCAAAAAATAATTATGAATATAATATAATTATCTTATATTATTATATATAATAATATGACTATGACTAACAGAACAAATGCTAAACGAACGCCTGTTAAAAGCAATAAGGCTAAACGAACGCCTGTTAAAAGCAATAAGGCTAAACGAACAAATGCTAAACGAACAAATGCTAAACGAACAAAGGCTAAACGAACAAATGCTAACCGAACAAAGGCTAAACGAACAAATGCTAATTTAGTTGGTGGATTTATAAGAGCTGGTACACATGTCGCTAATGCGGTTAAGGCGTTATTGGTTTAATATGTGGATTAATAACTAAATAATCAATCTCTTTATTAATATTTTTTGAACTCGGTTGCGGAAAATTGATAATAACCCCGTATGTAAATTTAGTATTTTCTTTTATTAATTGTCTAAAGTATTTTTGTATTTGAGTTATTTCTTGTTCTTGAATACCTTTTAATGTAGCCTTTAATTCCAAAATTATATTACCTTCATTATATATGTCATTATCATGTATAAAAACATCGATTCGATCTGAGGTTAAATGGTGTATATTATTAATAGAATCTATATAGGTAACAGATAAATGACGTTCCAAATCGAATTTAATTTGATGCGTGCTTAATTCATGCCCGAGTGCTTTTTGATAAGTGGTTTCGGCATGACCGGGACCCAGCTGTTCATATACCCTTTTAGCTGAATTTATAATTATAGTCTCCATATCAATAATTAATAATTAATTATTCATTTTTTGAATAATAATCATCAATTTTTTTAATAATATGAATAATAATTATAATCAATCAATTTATCTATCAATAAATTTATCTATCAATAAATTTATCTATCAATCAATTTATCTATCAATCAATTTATCTATTCATATGTCGACCATTTATTTCTGGAAAACGGTGATACTTTTGGTTCGATATTTTCATATAAATGTAATTTAATTGTATTTTGTTTATTTTGTATTTTATTATTATATGATTTATCATTTTCACCTTGTTTAGGAAATGGTTTTGTTCCATAACAATTGGCTCCAAAGCGGAATTTATCATTTTTAAAATAACCACCATTAATACCAGGAAACCCGCATGATTTTTTTAATTTATCATTACTTTGAATTTTATCCCAATAGGCTTTTTGAATTGGAAATAATGCCATTTGTTCTTGCGACCATCCATAATTACACCAATTAGCGCCATCCTTATATGCTTTGGCCATTTCTTCCATAGAGGCTAACCTACTACCCATTGATTTACATGCCAGTTTTGCGTCACCATATGTATATACATTTTCGGATAAGTTAAATACTTGTTTGCGTGGATCAACTGGGACGGTTGTCGTTATGGGTTGTTGTGTGGTGGGTGGCGCTGTCGCCAATAATTCTTCAGCTGAATTCATTTCAGGTTTTCCATCATATATTTTAATGGGTGGGAATGTGAATGGCGATGATGTAGTAACATCCACATAGGCGATATTACTATTTCGTAGATAGGTTAGAGTATAGTATTCTTTTCCTACTAAAAATACCAAAATCATAAAGAGAATAAAAGCTATAACGTAGTTGCTGGAATTGTTATAATAAGCCATATATAATATTATAGCGATAATATTATAGCGAATGTTTTCTATAAAATAAACAATAGGCGTTATTTGTCACTATACTGTCCGCATTAATTTTATTTACACTGGAATCATTAAATTCATACCACTGAGAACCATGTTTAGTATAGGCGAAATAATGGCCACCCATACTATTCCCTATATGATTACCAACACCATATAATTCGTATATGCTATTATTCTTTTCATAACCAGAACAAAATTCATTTAAATCTAATATTTCTGGGAAGTGGACTAAATTATTGAGTTTGCGACCCATATTATTAAAACGATTTAATGTAATAATAATAACCTTTGGAAACTCCCATATTTCAATATGTTTTTTTACTTCAATATAGTTATTATCTTTATCTTGCCATTTATTATCACCATCCAATAATTCTTCCTTTAGATAATTTCTGAAACAATCCTTTAGTTCTATCGTGGTTTGATTAATGGGGATGGGTAATATAAATACACACATAGGATTAAATGTATTTGATAGGACTGTGCCATTTAAATCGGATATGACTGTTAACGTCTGTCCGTAAAATAAATCGACTATAATAGAATAATTTTTTTCAAAGAAGGATTTCCATGATTTAGCAGCCTTTATCGCCAATTTGTCTAATTTATTTTTTACAGTTCCTTTTATATTGACACTAACTTCAGTCTTTAATGATTCATGGACGACATCAATAAAAAATATAATAAATTCCTGAATATCATTCTGAATATTTTGTGTGAAATTGAGATTTCTATTATTTTTACATGCTAGTATTTTTATTGTTTTAAAAAAACTCACTGGAGATACTGTGCAATTATCTTCCCACATACCATTCATTAAGCGTTTCCATTGATTACAAATATCATTTTCTGGAAAGGTATTTGATAGAAAATAATCGGTAAGTTCTTTAGTATTGCCGAGACATTGAATGGCAGTATTCATAAAACACGTATTGCCAAGATTAACTAAGCCACTTAATCCACCATTCATTTCATTCATTTCATTTATTTAAATTAATACTACTTAAGTATAAATCCTTAAATAAAAATAAATTGTAAATAATAATGACCGCGACACGCACTATTAATAACAACCTAATACGTCTAAATTTAAAATTGGACCATATGAATAATCAACTTAACCTCTTATTAAATATGCAGATGGAAGATAACTCGGTATCGCGCTTTTCATACCCACAACGCGCCAATTCGAATCGCACTATGCCCAATAATCCATATGCGACTGGCGTATCCTTCATGGCTGGACAACCCCCCAATTTAGAAAATATGATTAATACACTAATAAATGAAATGCCGTTTACACCACCGGCACCACCAGCAAACACATCCATTACCCATAATACTATATTAATTAATACTACTATCGATATAACTGAAAATGAAAATGAACAGTGCTCTATATGTCATGATAATTATCAAACCAATAATATTGTGCGTAAAATAAATAATTGTGGACATTATTTCCACCACAGATGTTTAGATACGTGGCTAATCGATAATTCGACATGTCCCAATTGCCGTGGTTCAATAGCACCAACTGCCACAACACCATAATGATTCTATAAACTATTTATAGAATAATAATTATAGAATAATTATAGAATATAATTATAGACTAATTATAGAATATAATTATAGAATAATTATAGAATATAATTAAGAAGATCAATAAACCGAAATGCTAAATTATATACGGGTATATAATATTATTTCCATAATATTATTATTTAGTGGCGCCAGTGTTATATTCACTGAAAAATTACGAATGATTGACTGTATTATTGGAGTCTATACGTTTCTAAGTATACCCTTTATTGCGATTTTATTATTAAATAAATCCACAATAGACCGCCATATTCCCATGATAAATAACATATATTTCTATATAGTGTCACTTGTGTTTTTTAATTATGGATTATTACTATTGGGCATTAATTATAATACGATGGGATGTGGGATAATTGTAATCGGCTGTGCTTTATTTAATTTATTTTACGGTATTTTTGATAAAGCCGATAATTATATCCCTATTGTGGATACACCACAAGATACATCATTATTAGAAAATGATATGGCACCGGATGTGGATACAGTTGTTGATGGGGCTGTTATGTGGGATACTGACTAATAATTCCTTTTTTTTAGATTGCGATCATCTGTTTTGAAAAATTTATCACACCCAGTTTCTCATCGTCATTATAGTCTAAGATACCCACTATACAAGTTCGGTATTTTTCAATGATGAGTTTTATGACGTTAATATCCATATCGGTATATTTAATGAGAATTCCTATATGTGTCTTAATTTTACTAAATATGGGTAGTAAATTAGTGAGACTTGTATCTTGTATTATAATAAAATCAATCCATTTATAAAGTTGATGATTTTTGGTAAATAAATCAAAGAACTGTTGTTGTGTATGGATTTGATTATAACAGGTCGCCTCCAGTAACTTAAAATTAAATTTTTTTGAAAGTTCGATTAATTGTTGAATAGTTTTGGGTTGATAGTTTATATTATTTATTTTTAATATACATATTTTATCTAAATACCGGTCAATACCGATAAAATTAGCTTGTGTTAATGTTAGACATATATTAGTAAGTTTTGTTTCCATACATTTGATTAATTCGACTGATTTAATAGAATTTGTCGGGTATTGATTTAGACGCTCTATGAAAATATGTTTTTTTAAGAAAGTCTGTATTTCTTTGAAGGTTATAATTGTATCTATTTTATAACCATCTAATAATGCGGTTGGGTCTTCTCGTCTGTCGCAAATAACAACGATTTTCAATACCTTAATCTTACATCGGTTTAATATTTCAATAAATTTTAGAATACTACTGCCAGTAGTGATAGTATCTTCAACCAATATAATTTCATCACCTGCATTATATTCACCTTCAATTAATTTTTTTAATCCATAAGTCTTGGTTTCCTTTCTTATTAATAATAATGGAATATTATGATTGAACGCAATAAGTGATGCTATTGGAATAGCACCATAGGGAACACCACATATTCTATCAAATTTCAAACATTTTATTTTATTATATAATATATTTGTTATGGTATTCGTAAGATAAGGATGTGATATTATATTTTTCAAGTCAATATAAATTGTAGATTTAGTCCCATTTTTCAATGTAAAATCGCCGAATTTAATACAATTTTTAGTATAGAGTTCGAGAATTAACTGCTCCATTTAGATAATAAATTTAATTATTTTAGTATATATGTTTCGAATACTCTTTAATATAATGCCGAAATATGGTATTGATGATAATTATTTAATATTAATATTAAGTATTAATATTAAATATTAATATTCATTACGAAACAACTCCAAATAAATTCCTATTTTAAAAATAGGAAAATATATTATTTATAATAATAATATGCGTTTATATTATAATGCCATCATCTTCTATTAAACACAATAAACCCCAAAATAAAACTAAAACTAAAACTAAAACTAATCCGAAACGCCAAAATAAAAATAAAACTAAAACTAAACCTAATCCGAAACGCCAAACTAAAACTAAAACTAATCCGAAACTCCAAAATAAAAATAAAAATAAAAATAAAACTAAAAGAAAATACTACCTGAAAAAAGGTGGGTTCGGCCCAAGACAACCTGACAAATCTGCGATGATGGTAGCCAATGCTAGAAATATTGGAACATTATTTAGTCAGAAAAATATGAAAATAATGAGGAAGCGTATGAATGCGCGATTAGATAGAATTACACAGACACCGACACGGATACCTATAAATAAAATAACCAACATAATTGATCAAGCCAATATTAAATGTGACGAAACGCCATGTGCGGTTTTAGGTGAGGGAAATTTTGGTACGGTTTATAAAGGAACATATAAAAATAACAATAACAATACTGGGCTTCCCGTCGCCATTAAAGTCTTAACTAAAACAGACGATGATTCAAAAGCAGATTTTTTAATTGAAAAACATATAGGTTCTATGTTTGGTCACGTTAATGTTATAAAATTATATGGTGAAAGTGAACTAACAATTGACGGTAATCTAAACCCATGTTTAGTTATAGAATTTTGTAGTAATGGTGATTTATTGTCTTATCTGCAAAAACACAAGCCAGAAGTGCCTGAAAATGACAACATTCTATTTAAATTAAACTTAATGAAACAAATATGTAAAGGCATGGAGCATATTCATAATAAGGGGGTGTTCCATCGTGATTTAGGAGCACGAAATATTTTATTAGATGCCGATTCCAATGCCAAAGTCGCAGACTTTGGCATGTCGAAAGAGGTTGGTAAAATTAAAGAAATAGTATTAAAAGGTGGTAGTGGTAATGAAGTCCCAGTCCAAAACCCAAATCCTTATGAAGTCCCAGTCCCAGTCCCAGTCCCAGTCCCAGTCCAAAATCCTTATGAAGTCCCAGTCCCCCAAAACCAAAATCCTTATGAAGTCCCAGTCCCAACAGAAGTAATAACATTATATAACCCTATACACAATAATAATCCCGCTAATAATGCATTTTATAGTCCATCTGGAAATAAACCTATGCTTTTACCAATTCGTTGGTGTTCTCCAGAGGTTTTAACTAAACAAAAATTCAGTAAAAAATCAGATGTATGGGCATTTGGTATTACAGCGTATGAAATTTTTACAGATGGTGAAGTTCCATATAAAAATCTATCTAATCAAGAAGCTGGACAATCAATAGTTGCAGGAACCTTATTAACAAATCCACCAAATTGTCCTACTATTGTTTTTGATAAAATTATATCTACATGTTGGAAATCGGACAATGAATCATATAATAATGATTTTACGAATATATTGACCCGTATAGAGGAAATTGAAATTGAAAATAAAAATAAAAACTTAAGCACTATACCAGAAGATGGGGAGGTCACTACATCATCAAATGTTAAAAATAATAATCAGCCGAGAGAGTTTTATAATTATCCGGCACCCAAAACTGGTCTCAATACGCCGGCAGATAATACCACTGTAGACACCAAATACCCTGCTACATATGAGCTTGTGCTATATTAGCATGGAATATTAAGTGGTACATTATCTAACATTAATTCTAAATAACTAACTGTATTAACATAATCCATATTCATAATACTGAATAAAAAAAAAATATAATTTTAACAAATAATATGTATTAATAATATAGAGATTACTACCATAGAATTACAGATTCCATATAATTATTCAAAATTGGCGTCAATTCGCGAGGTTCGTGAATAACATTGATATATCCACGATTAAAATATTTTTCGAGTCTTTTTTGTCGATACGCATACATAGATGCTTCATCATAGCTCTCATTACCATAAAAACTACATCGATTATGGATAATATCTTCCACTACACTATGTTTCGCCATAAGTGTAATTTTGGTTCCTTCGAATTTCTGTATCTTATATGAATCATGGTATACTGGATCAACACACGACGACTCTTCGTATTCATATACCATAAAACATTTTGTAATAGAAATATCAATAGCACTATCAAGTTGATCAATCGAATAATCAGATACACAATTAAATAGATTAGTCATTCTAACAAGTTGAATTTTAATATTATATACGGGCATGAGTAGCTGAATACATTTATAATTCCCTGAAATTACATGATAATCTTTAAAGACGAAACGAATAATATTTTGAGTCTTAGCCCATGAAATATGGTTTGTTATATATATATCAATATCATCGGGAACCCAAGATTTTTCACGTTTTAATTTAATTTCCATTTGTTTTAGGGCCCACGAACCTCCTATAATAGCCATTGATGAATAACAATTAATAGCGTTATTCAGTTTTTCTAATAATTCACAAATAATTTGTTCTGGTGTTCTCGCACTATAATATATATGTTTATCGCGTATTTTCATCAGCAATTTTCCATATATGTTATTTTGTTCAGTTTCTTTCGCATTATGGCATCCAAAGTAATCGTCATTATTAGAATGATAAATAATGTTTCCTTTAATATTATATAAATTTGTAATGGATTTAGGGTTATGTTCCAGCGTTTGTTCAATTGCTAAAATAGAATCCTTTTCCATCGCCATATCAGATACCTGTGTATCCGAATGTTTTATTTTATATAATACATCCAATAGACTATCTACCTCTGGACTATATCTAATATTAATATTAATATTTTTAAGGTCTGTTGGTAATTTTTCTAAAGTAAACTGTTTTGGTCCAAGTTCACTCGTGTGATGATAAATAACGTAATCCATGGTTAGGTTATGGTTTTATAACTTTATATATTTAACATTATGTATTGTTATTATTCAATTTTTAAGTTTTTTTTATTATATTCTATTAGCCATATTTATTGGTTGGTCTTCATAATGATTTTCTAAATAATTTGGAAATCAATAAGTCACCTTTTAATATTTCATCTTTGGATAAATTAAGGAAGTCTTTTGGGAAACCAGGTGCCGTATTATATACTGGAATAAATAGCGATTTATCGGCGCATCCACTATCAATGTCTTCAGTAGACATAAGCCGTTTATTGCGTATTTTAACATACTGGCTATCGCGATCCAGACATTTCGAATCATAATGATAATAGTCCCAATTTTTTATATTTTCACGACAATATTTTATTTGTTTCCATAATAAGGTTCGGCCTAAAGCAAAATAATTTTTATTATTATTTAATGATTGTGGTCCCATATTATTTAATAATGTATCGCATTCAGATACACAACGACGCATAAATTCGGTATGTGGTTTTGACGCCATTACCCAATTAGCGGGTTTAGGATGACCGGAATGTTCGCATTTACGGTAATGGCACCCAAAACCAACAAAATCATGTTTATTATTTAATTTATTGATGATGGGCGTGAGGTTTTTCATAACAATAATATCTGAATCCAACCATATACCACCATATTCATATAATAATTTGAGTCTATAGTAATCGGCTTTTTGTGGGATATTTAAAGTTTCGACATCAGTGCGTAAATCTGCTACATAATTATGTATGGTTTTTTCATTTAGAATATTAATTACAAAATTGGAACCGCAATGTTTGCGTACCGTATCGTGACATAATTGTATATATTTTGGTGGTTCCACCGACCCGGACTTATTTTCCCAATAAAGCCATATATAATTCGGTTTTATAGTAAATTTTTCACGATTGTATAAGCGGGTGGTAATTAATAATATAATATATGTCAGTAACAATAATAATATAAGGGTGCGCATAATAATATAGTATAAATTAATAATTTAAAGAATATCGTGTAAATTCTATATATGTTTTTACTCCATTCATATCAATTCATCACCAATAAAGATGTATATATATCTAAAAACCAAAAACAATTAATAGACAATAAGGGTTCGGTCGTTATAGGGTTGGCTAATATACCAAGTAATAAAAACTATTATACTGTTCATGTTACACAGGACATAACCACTGATTACAATATAAAAATTATGGTAGATTTAGATTATTCAAAATTATATGGAATGATTAAAAATAACAAGCCAATACCGAATAAAACCGAATTAATATCATTGATTCAACGTAATAGTCATAAATTGGGATTATTAGATATCCCCGAAACGGACAATCTGTATTCTCACCCACATTCCCAACCACATTCCCTCGCATTATATGAACATAATATTGTGGTTATAAATAACATTTACGTAAATTTAGATACCAAACAGTTCTATTTATCACAACCGAAACAACATACATTTAATGTAAATGGATTAATCATTATTGGCTCGTATGATTATACGAAATGTTATGGTAAACGTATCTTAATCATCCATGATAATAAAAACGCTATACATCATTATAGTAATAAATCCCATGGTAATATACGTAAATATACGGTGGTCGATAAAATGACTTTCCTAAAAAATCCGGAAGTATTATTGGAATCCAAATGGGATAAGGTTATATTGGATAGAATAACCGATCCAGTATTTATTCCCTATACATGCCAATTTAAAACCCCCAAAATACTATTTATTCATCCGACATTAATGACTGAAACCACGCTTCATAAAATAATATATATCGCGCTTGGAACTACCAAGATGAATATTAATTTTAATTTTAATAATAGTCATAATATCGAAACCCTAAAAAATATTATATTTAAATTAAAACCGAAAGTAAATAAAAATATTAATAAAAAAAGCATGAAATTATCCTATAATGAAAAAAGATATAGTAAATATTTAGATACCGATACCTATCGGTCCTATTTAAGTTTTCCGAATAATTATAGTCATAATAAGTATATTACACCACTTGATTTTAAAAAAAAGAATACAGTGGAGCAAATATGTAGTATTTGCCTCGATACTATACTCATCTCAAACATGGCTATAACCGAGTGTCAGCATTATTTCTGTAAAAAATGTATTCATTTTAATTTAAAATTATCGAATTCCTGTCCGAACTGTAGAAAAAAGATTAAACAAAGTTCGGTTTATCTCATCGGTAAGCACGAACATAAAAATAGCAAATTACTATACATTCTGGAAAAAATAAAACAAAAAAAGACAATTGTGGTTCTTTCCGAATATGCTATGACGGTTGCCACTATTAATAATATTATAAAAAGTGAATATGTTATATGTAGTCGTATTAACGCTATAGAAACACCAGCTTTTAATAAGTTATATAGTAATAAAAAAATAAATGAGATTATTTTTATGGATAGTGATAATATAAATTTTACGCATTATGTTAATTTATTGGGACGGTTATTGGATTGTGACACTTATAAATTATTAGAATATAAAGATCAAATAATTAACACCAATGTCAAATAATTAACACCAATGTCAAATAATTAACACCAATGTCAAATAATATGAAATAATACTTATTAGTCCAAACATAATCCATAATGGCATAATGGTTTTATCTTCCCCAGTTCCAAATTCTTTCAGGTTGCCTTCCTTCGTAAATATGAATTGTGGTTTATAGAATAATATTATAAATATAAATAGTAAATATAGTGCTACTGACATTTTTAGTCTCAAATGATTGTTCATATTAGAATTTAATGATATATTTAATTAGTATATTTATCTTAAATTAGTATATTTATCTTAAATTAGTATATTTATCTTAAATTAGTATATTTATCTTAAATTAGTATATTTATCTTAAGTTAGTATATTTATCTTAAATTAGTATATTTATCTTAAATTAGTATATTAAATTATAGTATATGTTTTATATATTATTAATTATTATTCTAATATCGGTTTTATATACAAAATATAAACAAATAATAACTACTTATGGAGGGGTAAGTGAAACGTTTAATAGCTTTAGTTATATTAATGATAAGGGATTGGTAATAGAGAAAAAATTATATAATAAATATAGTCTTGGAACTGGCGAGAGTGAAACACCATATCACATAATTGGAGGGGCATTAAGTAGTGTCAGTAATAATGATATTGGTGTAGAAGTCACCGCTGGCAGTATTATAAATATTAATAAGGTTGACTCTGGAGAATTTGATTTCGCTATATGTCAAGAATA
>Ga0233435_1002927_pt1 | contig 13631 bp, 14 predicted proteins | sample SI_122_August201_3_FD_182735 | JGI IMG/M metagenome (GOLD analysis project Ga0233435, IMG submission 182735) | Seawater microbial communities from Saanich Inlet, British Columbia, Canada - SI_122_August2016_135_MG | ecosystem: Environmental > Aquatic > Marine > Inlet | place: Canada: British... | reverse complement strand
TCGCCATCACCAGCATTGATTAATTCAAGAATTTCTCCATCATGTGCGGCTGTATTAGCATTGATTCTCATCATAGCGCCAGTAGTTAAAGTAGTAGAACTAATATCAACTAAAGCATCGGCAGTTGTGATAGTATTATTTGTAACATCCAATGTTCCAGTAACTGCCAATGTTGTATCAAATGTAACGGCTTCGGCCACATTTAAAGTGCCTTTAACCGTAGTCATAGCACCGGTTGATGCTATTTCAACCACACCATCACCAGTTGCGATATAAGTTGCGCCAGAAGAAACCAATGTAGAAACCGAAGTTTCTCCCGTAACATTCAAGGTTCCATTAACTGCCAATGTTTCATCAATTTGAACATCACCACTAACTGCCAAGGTTGTATCAAATGTAACGGCTTCGTCCACATTTAAAGTGCCTTTAACCGTAGTCCTAACACCCGTTGATGCTATGTCAACCACACCACCACCAGTTGCGATAGAAATTGTGTCATTAGAGGCCAAGACAATTCCACCAGTTCCAGCATTTAATACTAAGGCAGTCGCACCTGTTACATTACCCATGGTAATCGTTCGAGCAGCAGCACCCGTTCCTACATTTATAGCTTGCTCAACAGCATCATTGCCAATACTAATAACACCAGAACTTGAATTGAGTTTTAAATCACCGACTGCATCAATTTCCAAACCAGTCGTTCCATCATGTGTTAATGTAGCGTCACTATCTACTCCAAGAGATAAGACAGCCCCGTCAGTGGGCAATTTCACATCACCAACTGATAATTTTGTTGGCATAACAGTTAAATTTCCTGTAGATGCCCCCGTAAAACTCCCAGTTCCTAAAATGAATGTGTCAGCACTTTCATCCCACCCCATAAAGGCATTATCAGAATCACCACGTTCAATGATAATACCCGAATCGCTTGTTGGCGTTCCTGTTGTCCCGTTAGCTAACTCAATAAGTTTATCAACAATGGTTGTATTACTATTGAGGGTAGTTGTAGTTAGACCACCATTTATACTCAAATCCCCATCAATAAACAATGTTCCCGTATCATTCTCTATATGAGCGTTTGTCCCATCATGATATATCTCTAAATTATTATCCGTTCCTAGTTGTATTCTACATGGAGAATCGGCTGTATCATCGTTTAATGTTAATATATTTATGGCTATAGTATTTTGATTTGAATTAGACATTATTATTTACGTGTAATATAATTAATAATATATTTTATTTAAGTATTATCTTTTAAACCAAATAAATATTTATTTTGAATTATAAACCACTTGTTTCCACCACCAATATAATCGTATTAAAAATATTCCAGCACCATACGTTCCTATAAATGTTCCATATCATGTGTTAAATAACTGTAACAAGGCCTCATCAATATAAAAATACATCTTACCATGATCCGTGGTTCACGAAGCCGATTAATAATAATAATAATTTATTTAAGTGTTATAATAATAACGATTATTAGTAATAATAATAACGATTATTAGTAATAATAATTGATTTAAGTGTTATAATAATAACGATTATTAGTAATACATCATGTACACAACTATTGGTAATATACAACTGAAAAATTGTATTATGAATGCGGCGGGTGTGCGCTGTACTACTAATGAGGATTTACAAGCATTAAATACTTCTGCGGGTGGTGCCATAATAACTAAAAGTTGTACCCTACTTAGTCGCCAAGGAAATCCCTTACCGCGTTATTATGATAATGATATGTTGAGTATAAATTCATCGGGATTACCTAATTTGGGATATAATTTTTATATGGAATTACCATCTAAATATGACTTTGTCAAACCCTATATTATTTCGGTTTCGGGTTTATCCTATGACGATAATATACACATAATAGAAGATATATGTAAACGCCATCATATTAATGGCGATATTAATGGCGATATTAATGGCGATATTAATGGCGATATTAATGGCCATGGCCGTATCGCTGGCATTGAACTAAATCTATCCTGTCCAAATATTAATGGTAAATCTCAAACTGGATATAATTTCGAAGAAATGGACCGGTTATTAAATGCTGTTAATGAATTAATATCCCCTCTAACAGATTTTCATTTCGGTATTAAATTGCCACCGTATTTTGACATATATCATTTTACGACAGCTGCTAATATTATTAATAAATATAATATAGATTCTATAACATGTATTAATAGTTTAGGTAATGGTCTTGTCGTTGACCCAGAAACCGAAACTATAGTCATAAAACCGCAAAATGGGTTTGGTGGTATTGGTGGCAAAGCAATAAAAGCAACGGCATTAGCAAATGTCCATAAATTCGCCACCTTAACTAAATGCTCTATTATTGGTTGTGGTGGGATATCCAATGGCATGGATGTATTCGAACATATATTATGTGGCGCGAGTGCTGTTCAAATCGGCACCGAATTATACAAAGATGCGGGAGCAATAAAACGTATTACGGTGGAATTTACGAATATAATGCGACTAAAAGGATATACCAATATAAGTCATATTAAAAATCAATTAAAGAAAATATAAATATAATTATTTATATACATATTATAATAAATGACTGGTCAAATAAATAGTAGTTCTATCAACAATTTATTAGCTAATTTGTCGGAATTTAATCCAGGTAATATTCAGTATGATGTATTATCGTTGGATAATGTTGCTTTTGGTGGAACCACCGATTCCTTAAAGTTAAGTAGCTCGACATATGATTTAATTACATCATTAACACTACGTGTTTCTTTACCTGTTATATCAACCGTCAACCGGTCTACAGGTGGTAAAGGATATATATCATGGATAAATAATATTGGCCACAGTATAATAGATGGTATTGAATTGAAGCTAGATACATATACTATATATGATCTTGGATTCCCATATGATAAATTTCTGGATATATATAACGAAATAAATGATACGAATAAAAAGGAATATTCGGGTATTGGAAAATATAATAGTTCGATTGAACTGGATAAATATCAAACAAATGTTATTAATCTCGATATCCCCCTACATTTATGGTTTTCACAAGATATAAATTCGGCATTACCACTGTTTATGTTGGATTCAAGGGAATTACAATTTAAAGTTAAACTAAAATCATTTGCTGGACTACACTATTATAATCCCGTGGGAAATTCTGGAAATATAACAACCGTAACACCAACCGCCAATTTGGTTGTTGGTTATTTTAAATTGAATGATATAACATTGAAAACTAAATTGAAAAAACAAAATTATTCGCACTTTTTCAATTATTATACTAATACAACCAAGAGCACAATGGCAACCACGAATAGTATTTCCAGCAATGAATCATTACCCTTAAAGGAGATTCTATTTGTCGCAATCAATCAAACCCGTGATAGTTCGAATAGTGGGACAGGACCCTATAAAATTAATAAGTTAATTACTGATATTAATAAAAATGATTATTTCAATTATGGTAATATAGCTATAGAAAGTGGTAATGGTGACTACGATACATTTAAAACGATGAATATCAAATTCGATAATGACAAATATTATAATTCGGATCTAAATGCCGAATTTATTCGCACAACGACCATATCGGATAATCATAATAATGTTCCAAACATAAAATCGGGAAAGTTTATATATTGTCTACCATTTACTCCATCTCCCAATCATAATAATATCAAAGGAGCCTTGGATTTCCAAGATATAGATACAATCAGTTTAGATTTTAGTAGTATCCCATCCAACTATAAATTATATGTATTCTTCAATCATATAAAAAAAATATCCATAAAAAATGGAAAGGCCACTTTTGATAATTGGACCACAACCGATAAGGCCGTAACACAAACCGCCTTTAAAGATACGACTGAAGAAATAAAAACTATAGAATTAGACACTGTAATTACCAAAACTTCTCAAGAAAAACTCAGCCAAATGGTGTATAATATATTACCATCGTCTTCATTTTTAATAACAGATTATAAGATAGTAAATGAGTCTATAACCATTGATTTTGTTATTGGTAATGATTTAAACAATCAAGATATTATAAATATTCAAGCACATTCAGATGAGGGATCCATACAATTGAAAAACACAAATTATATTTTTTCTTTAGAAAATATCACTGAACAAAAACAAATGATGAAAATTCCAGAAAAAACACGTAATATTATATGGGAGTTAATAGAAAGAAAATATGATGAAGGTATTATGGATTTAGAAGAATTAATGGGTGATATTTTACCTTATTCGGATGGTCTATTTGTAAAGATATATAGTAGTCAACCAAAACAACTCAGTCATTGGTTAAATAATGATGATATAATAAAGGAAACTACCAAGGTATTTGTAAAGAATGTAATCGATCATCTATATGTATACAATCCCGAATTTAATACTAATTTATTTACAGCAACCTTCGATCATATTGTACGTATAGATAATGGTAAATATACGCTGGTATCAAATCCCCAAAATATTATTGATGCGTTGGATGTATTATTTAGTGGGGTTCCAGTAAATGGTCAGGATACCGAATTACCTTCATTAAAATGGACTAATAAAAAAGCAGAAATACCTTATATCATTATTATCCCAACTAAATATAACCCGATACATGAAATAGATGATAAAGAATACACGAAATCAATAGTAGAACAATTTGGTATTGTTATACCAATCGACACTAATAAGACAATAACGCATCAATCATTATTACAAACCATAACAAACATATATTCATCGCGATTACAACTATGGCTTGATAAAACGATAGCCAGTAAAAATACTGACCCATATACCTCAAATTTAGCCAGATTGAAAGACATGTCAAAATATTCGAAAACAATATCAAACTTACTATCACCTGTGAATAATAAAAATTTTTATTCGATATACAAAGTCGTTAACGTTAAATTAACTATTCCTGGCGATTATCATACAACAATTACTAACGCAAATGACAAACTAAACACGGTTGACTTAGAATCAATGACGATAGGAGTTACGGATATTCCAACATTAACATTTAATTTTATGAATGTTCTATAGTAAAAAAAAATTGAAATATTGAAATATAATAAAGAGTGGATTATATTCAATTATAATATATTCATCATGGAAAATACACCAATCAAAATAGAGGGCACTATTACCCCATTATCATTTTATCATTCTTATGATTCATTATTATTTTTAGATAATAGTAATAAAGTTCTATTACCTACTATCATATTTAATCAGATAGTTAATTATGCGAATATCAGTTTTCCATTAACCATATCTATAAATGACACTATTATGGGAATACATGAAATATTAGAAGATATAGATCAAATATATATTCCAGAATATATATGTAAAAAAATAAATCTATGTGAACCGACCCAATTAGAATTAACCTTTATTGATAATAGTCAATTTCCAAAAGGAGAATATATAAAATTAAAACCCCACCAAAGTATATTCTATGAAATTATAGATACACGAGGATTTCTGGAAAATAATCTAAAAAAATTGTATACCCATTTAGAAAAAAATCAGGTTATTCATATACCACATAACGATACAATACTATATTTTGATGTCGTAGAAATAAAACCAGATACGATTGTTAGTTTAAACGATACTGATGTAGAAGTGGATTTTGAACAAGCATATGATTATGTAGAACCACCAGTAATAGAAAAAAATGATATAAATGCGAAATTGAAATTTAAATTTAAACATGGACCAGCATTACCAACCGATGATACACCAGTAGAACCTGACCCATCTATATTTGTGCCATTTTCAGGTACCGGACGACAATTAGGTGGAGGAAATTAAATTATAATGATCATTATTTAATAACAATTTACATACCTGTTTCTTTTTTTTTTTATATTTTCCACTATTATAATGTTTAAATTCGGCGATTTTATTAAAGCTTCTGGTGTTACGATCAACAAATATTTCTATCGGTATATCATATAATTTCACGGCACAATCAATTTCGATAATACCACCATATTCGGTTGATTTTCTCATCATATTAATGCGTTCGTCTATATTATTATAATGTTCATGGTCATCATAAAATATAGTGTCGTAGGTTTCTTTATTGGATTCTAAATAATTAACTATCTCCTGACGAATTTCCATACATTTCCGGTGTTCGTCAATATTCATTTGTTTATTTTTAACTTGCCCATTTTTAAAGCGCGAATAGTTTCGATGTTCTTTATTCAAAAATAATAGAATACATCTAAATAAACAACTACCATCTTCAGGAACATTAATGGTTGTCATGTCGATTATTGTCGATTATTGTCGATTATTGTCGATTATTGTCGATGAATAAGGTTGATTATAAATCATTATAATAATCAATAAAATCAATTTTATTTTAACATAAAATTAAAATGACTATTAATGCGATAAGACCAATATTTATCCCATACGCCAATAGTGGTGTAGTGCTGGTTACGGCAGTGAAATGTTCGGTTATAGTCGATGGTTTATAGCGTTCGCGACACATAATACACCGACCACAAGGTTTACCATTACGTGGATACCAACAACTCCATGTTAAATTTAATATATTATCATATCCATATTCAGTGGCTTCTTTATACATCGCTTCTTTATTATATCCCATAATCGGTAATACAAATTTATCAAATATTTTCATTTCGGGATCAGAAAATGTATAATCGCGATAATTACAATGGAGTTCATGGCATTTCATTTTATGTCGCATTTTTTTATGAATAAAACCACCCACCTCAGCACAAACTTCTATATGTTTATCAAGATTTTTAGTAACTTGCGCCATAGCGCCATATTGACATTTTTCACGACGCACATAGCCTCGTTTTTTAAATTGTTTCATTTCTTGGCGAATTACCGAATCATAATTGGCATTTTTTACAATCATGGTTTTCTTCAACAATTTTTTAGTATAGGGATACTGTTGGTGTAATTGGTGTATAATATCTTCTTGACTTTGGAGTTCCTGTGTATGATTTTTTCGTCTGGTATTACTTTGTTGATGGTTATCGATATATTTATCAGAAATATAGACAGGTTGTACCGCTACCTTTTCCTTTATTAGTAATTGACATATTCTAAATGTCGAATCATAGCCTCCGGTCCAAAACACATATACAGGTTTTGAATAATACATAATATATATGAAGAGATAAATAGTATAATAATAATAATAATAATAATAATAATAATAATAATAATAATAATAATAATTCTTTAATTCTTTAATTCTTTTACTTCGTTTACTTCGTTTACTTCGTTAGTATCACTATCTTCCGTATCACTTGGTTTTCGCGCATATTTCCCTAATGTAATATGGAGTAATACACTGACTAATGTTAGTAGGATGGCGTATATAAAATGATGTTTTACAACATTCGAATTATATGTGTTAAGCACTCTTGTTATGGCTTCATTCCATGTTAATGCGGTTGTTATTGTGATGGAATGTAAGATAAACCATATAGATGTAGTATATATATCAGTAACTAAAATGGAAGACATGTTATTAATAAAATAGTATTATATATTTATTAAATTATCTGTATTATTATTTATTAAAATATCTGTATTATTATTTATTAAAATATCTGTATTATTATTTATTAAAATATCTGTATTATTATTTTCTACAATAGTTGAATCGGATTCGCAATTGCAATCGCTGACGACAATGGCTTCCGCATCCACATTATCCATGTGTTCCGTATCATTGTCGCCTAATAATATATTATAGGAGCCTTTATGCGTATAATGTATATGACTAAAATATCCACCCCCCACAATATAATAGATTAACATAACCCATCCAAATATGAACATGTTTTTATAAACACAATACTCGGTGTTACTATAAATACTATAAATAATATATATAAATAATATATATAAATAATACATATAATATCTGTTAATGGCAACTGAAATTGATATAGAAACCTTGGCGAAAACTATATTTAGCAATGAAATTAAAAACCCAAATTCGTATGTGATTACCTTTGATAATATACCGCTTATTGAATTATTCCAATCATTACTATATATTTTGGCAGAAGGCTGTAAATATATGTATACAAAGGATGATAATAAAAATATAATTACAGATTTAGATTATACCGATTTTACTGATTTACATAAATATTTTCTAAGTTTCGGCATCAATCTAACGTTAGCTATAATGGACAGCTTGCCTCAAGATTATATAAACTACGATAATTATCCCATTAACTCACAAACAGCCTTAAAAGAATTATGTTATATGATTAAATGCCAGCGTATATTTATTTGTTCTTTCGCCATAGCGTTATAATAATAATAAGTATTATTCACGCTTAAAAGTATATATAATTAAATACCATATTCATATATAATCATGTTATATCTTGTATTTGATTTGGACCATACTTTATATCAAATGGAAGATTTTAGTTATGATAAATTAAAACGGAATCCATATCTTAAATTTCTATTAGATATGATTTCATATAAAAAACTAATATTTACTAATGGAACATTGGGTCATGCACAATTATGTTTAAATCTAATTGATATTTCCGATAAATTTGGTGGGATTGTCGCGCGTGATACTATTAAGGATTTAAAACCTTTTAAATCATCCTATGATAAATTCATTCAAGTTAATAATATATTACCAAATGATTATGTTTTTTTTTTCGAAGATAGCTTAGATAATCTGGAAATGGCTAAAAGGTTTGGATGGATTACATTCTATATCGGTCCTCAGAGTCAAACACATTTACCATTTGTCGATATGTCTTTTAAATCCATCGAAGATAATTTAGAATATTTTATAGCAAAAAAAACATAGAATCATTCGATCATCTATTATTGCTTAAAATTAATATTAATATACTTTATATTACTATTTATACATTTATCACATTATATTAATTAATTAATTAAATAATTAAATAATTAATTAATAATGTCTATGTCAAAGAACGCGTTGATTAGTGTATATGATAAAACACACTTGGAATATTTGGCGACATATTTGGATGATAATGGGTATACCATATATAGCACGGGTGGGACATATACAATATTGGAAAAAATAGTAAAAAATGTCATTAATATTGCGGATTATACCAAGTCGCCAGAAATATGTGATGGTCGGGTTAAAACGTTACATCCTAAAATATTCGGAGGTTTGCTTGGAAAGCGTGATACTGAATCACATGTGAAGGACATGGAGTCTATTAATGCTATATTTTTTGATTTAGTTGTCGTTAATTTATATCCATTCGAAGAAACATTAAAAGACCTAAAAAACACCGAATTAGATATTTTAGAACAAATTGATATTGGCGGTCATAGTTTAATAAGAGCCAGTGTTAAAAATTATAAACAAGTTACGATTTTAACTAACCCAATACAATATCGGCATTTTATGGAAGTCGGTCAATCTATTAATAATGTCTCTTATGCGAAAGAAGCTATTAATCATATTATGAAATATGATATCGCTATTAATAATTGGTTTAATGAACCCGATAAAATTGGAATCTGTTACGATTTCGAATCCGGTTTAAAATATGGTCTTAATCCCTATATGAAACCCGCTGGAGTATACCGACCAAATAATACGAGTCCGCCTTATAGTATCTTGAATGGTAATCCAGGTTATATTAATTTACTGGATGCGAATAATGCCATAAGACTGGTTCTCGAAGTTCAACAACAATTGGGAACCCTCTGTTGCGCGAGTTTTAAACATAATTCGCCAGCGGGTGTATATACGGATTATTCGGCCTCTTTGAAGCCCGTAGATATATTACAAAAAACACGCGATATTGACCCGAAATCATCATTTGGCGATTTCATTGGATTTTCGGGAACGATGGATAAGTATATGGCATTACAATTAAAAAAATATGTTAGTGATGGGATAATAGGCTATGATTATGAACCGGATGCGTTGGATTTAATAAAATGTAAAAAAGCAGGCACCTATATTATTATGAAACAGCAAGAATTAGTAAATAAGATAGAATATCGGGATGTTAATGGTGTAACATTAACACAACCCTCAAATAATATGGTATTATCTGTCGGAGAATTATTAGCCTGTAATAAAGTAAATATTGATCAAGATGTACCAGAGCGCGTATTAAAAGATATGATACTCGGATTTATTACATTAAAATATACACAATCCAATAGTATTTGTTTTGTATACGATGGTCATGTGATCGGAATCGGCGCAGGACAACAAAATCGTGTGGATTGCATTGAAATTGCTGGTAATAAGGCTAAAATATGGTTGGAGAGACATAATTTAACTGATACCATACCGTTGGATATTACATTAGTTTCCGATGCTTTCATGCCATTTCCAGATAATGTTCAAAAAGCTCATGAATATAATGTAAAATATATAGCACAACCAGGAGGTTCTGTTCGTGATAATTTAATAAAAGACGAATGTGAAAAGTTAAATATTGGAATGATTTTTACTGGCAAGCGTGTATTTACACATTAAAATAATAGTGGATATGATGGATGAATATCCATATTCATATTCATATTCATATTCATATTATAAATATATAATAAAATTAAAATTATTTTTTATTAAATAATATATAATCATATTACTCGTATATATATATATATATTATATATAATCATAATTATTAATCATGACCACCATAACGGATATACCATCGCTTATGGATAATATCCGCACATACGAGCCAGGACTGATAGACTTGATACGTAGTTTTGTATTTATTCCATGTATTGATGGTATTGAAGACCGAGAATGCCATGTATATATAACAGCATTACCGGAACCAGGAACAACGGCTATTAAAGAATGTGCTTTTCAGGATAATACGAAGTTAAAGATGGTTATTATTGCGGATGGTGTAACATGCATTGAAAGTTGGGCTTTTCATGGTTGTAATAGTCTAATGTATATTAATATTCCTGATTCAGTGACACATATTGGCGAGTATGCTTTCACAGAATGTTTTACTCTGGGGTCAATTACTATCCCTGCGAGAGTAACCAGTATTGGTGAAGGCGCTTTCGATGCTTGTTTTAGTCTTGGGTCAATTATTATTCCCAAGGAGGTAACTCGTATTGGTGATAATACTTTCCGTGGTTGCTACAAACTAAAGTCTATTATTATTCATGATTCGTTAGAAAGTATTGGGGATGGTGTTTTCCATAGATGTTGCAATCTAAATTCTATTACGATCCCCGATGCGGTAACCATTATTGAAGATTCAACTTTCTATAATTGCGCCAGCCTATCATCCATTCGTATCCCGAGTAGTATAACCAGTATTGGTGCCGATGCTTTCAGTCAATGTTATAATTTGACTGATATTAACATCCCCGATGCGGTAACCATTATTGAAGATTCAACTTTCTATAATTGCACCTGCCTATCATCCATTCGTATTCCGAGTAGTATAACCTGTATTGGTGATTGGGCTTTCACACAATGTTCCAGTCTAAAGGCAATTATTATCCCCGATTCGGTAACCAGTATTGGCGATTATACTTTCTCTGGATGTGTCCGATTAACGTCTATTACTATCCCAGATTCGGTAACCCATATTGGATATTGTGCTTTCACAGAATGCCCCAATTTAATGGAAATTAGTATCCATATTGAATGTAGCTATTATGGTAATGCGATTCCGGATCATACAGTAATTACGTTCAGAGACTAATATTATCATGACCACCATTTATCTATTTCCAGGATGATTGAGTTTTATATTATTTAATATTAATATTAAAAATTGATATATTGATATATTGAGATATTGATTATTGATTATTATTATGAGCCAATATTGTGAAATAACAATTGATTGCCCTCCAGGTTACCCGAGACCATTAGATGTATTAGAATCGGTTATTAACAATACTGAAAATGAAATATTTGATATAGATATATTAAGAACCTTGAAAGAATGGAAACCTTTAATTTCAAAAGGCAGTGGTAAATTTGGTAATTTTATATGGTGTATGCCGTATGATTTAAATGAAACTAAATTTAATATTATGAAACACCAAATGTGGTTAGAAATACTTAAATATTATAATAGTGGTTCAGTAAGATATAGTAGTCTTATACAATTATGAATAAAACTATAAATATCCCAATAATAAATTGAATTGAATTGAATTGAATTGAATGGTAAATATGAAAAACTTATTTTTTTTTTATTATCTCTATTAAAATTTTTAGGGTCAATAACTATATTATTATTATGCGTTACTAAATCCGAAATAATATTTGAAAACGCCCCACCATTCCGTATATAAATACTACTTTGTGTCATAAAACAAAAATCATTATCTGGATTTCTGCTTTGATTATCTAAAACGGTATATCCATGTTTTTTTAAAATTGTTTTTATTTCATTTATATATTTAATACTATTTTCTATATTTTCTATATTTTTTTTTTATGACTGCCATAAATTAATTTTATCTTTTTTTTAGATGGATATTTTTTTTTTTAAATATTGGCATATTAAGTTATAATTATCTTTTTTATAATAATATATTCTCTTATTTCGTGCGAATACTTGTTGATTATTAAAATTATCATTCGTAATTACATCACCGACCCTTAAATTTAATATAATTAAATTATTATCGATTTTTATATTATTATTTTTAATATGTTCTTTTATAATTTTTGTAATTATTACTTGGTTTAAAGATTGTGTTTTATATTTAATAGCATTTAGATATCGTTTGCCAATTGTGTCGTTATGTTTAGATTTAACATACTTTATATAGTGATGTTCTTTCTTCAAACAATATCCACTTAAAATATCACCCAATCTATAATCTATCCATTTATCATCATTAACTATAAAAGAATCAATATTACGTAAAAATAAATATAAATATAAAATTATAAGTATAACTAATAGGTATAATATAATATAATATAATATAATATAATATAATAAAAAATTTATTGTGCGTGTGTTGTCCATATAATTGTAAGAAACCATATCTTGGTTTATCCATTCATTGTATTGTTTTATTCGTATGGCTTTATATCCGCATGGTGCTATGGATGTATGGTGCCATACGAATAAAAAAAATAACATAATAAATATATACACGCATAATATTATAATATACCAACATCCTTACCACCCATTTACTAACTCATTATTTATACAATATGTATAATAATATTCATATTGTTGGTCATCATTGTATTGGGTATATATGGTGTAATCGTCCTCATTTCGGAATTTAACCCAAACATCAATTACATAATCGCCACAAACCATGGTGGGTTCAGCATAAATGTCTTCGATATCATCTTTCTTGATTTCGACCGCAATATATTTGAAATTTTCTTTCCAAATTAGGAGATCTCTTTTCAAAGCTAAGTCAAAAACAATATCAAAACACATATGGTTCATGGTATGTTGTATTGGTTTTAGATTATTATAGTATTTATCCACCAGTAATTTAGAACAGCGTTCTTGGAGATTTGGGAAAGCCATTTTCGTTTTTCGTTTTTCGTTTTTCGTTTTTCGTTTTTCGTTTATATTTAACCATATTAAGTAATT
>Ga0233435_1002920_pt1 | contig 13642 bp, 11 predicted proteins | sample SI_122_August201_3_FD_182735 | JGI IMG/M metagenome (GOLD analysis project Ga0233435, IMG submission 182735) | Seawater microbial communities from Saanich Inlet, British Columbia, Canada - SI_122_August2016_135_MG | ecosystem: Environmental > Aquatic > Marine > Inlet | place: Canada: British... | reverse complement strand
ATTTTAGACATAGATATTTTTGGGATGGGGGATTACATTGCATCACAGCAGATTTACACAGAGAAGGGGAAATTAATGATTATTTCCCTATTAGGAATTACAAAATAAAGGAGTTTTAAAAAATGGATTATTATATGATATGGGCAAATAAAGAAGGTGACATTTCTGATTTAGATTGGGTTAATAATATGAAGGGATTTTTGAACCATTTAGTTGTGGAAGATAAGTTGGTTGATTACAAAATTACCAGATGTAAGATGGGTTTCAGAAGTGTTGCTGATATGCCTGAATGGCAAATTACAATGGAATGTAGAGATATGGCTCAATTGGAAGATGCGTTTAAACGTGTTGCACCACTTGAAGGTGAATTAGAAGAAAAACACAAATCATTTAATCGATTTGTTGCAGATGACATCCAACATGCTTTGTTCACTGATTGGCCTAACTAGAAGAATAAAGTGGGTTGCTACGCAACGCCACGATGACTTCGCTCGCTCGCTACGCTCGACTCACTCATCATCACTTTTCTTTTCTTCTTTCTTTTCTCTAAAGGGAATGTTATCTGTTTGATGAAGTAATGTAACACAACACATATCTCTGAACTAGAAGTCATATTCACCGCTATGCCAAAATGACATTAAATGGTAAACATGACTTCTAAGGTCAAATTAATCCCTGAACTGAGGGGGCATATCATTAGTATATAACTTCTTTGGGAAGGGAGGAGGGTTTTGCTATCGCACCTCTATTATAATAAGTTCACGCGACATACGATGCCTCTAATGACAAACATTCGTATGCTGTTGGATTACGTTTGAAAACGTTGTGTATACCAACTTCACTTTGCATTACCGAACGGGTTCTGGGTAACTAGTATTTCTTCCAGGATTCTTAGAAAAATACTCTTAGTCGGCGTTCCGACTCAACTTTTAAAACAATGGAAATGTTTGTACGCTCTGTTATTCACGTGCGCCACATTTATAGCATCCTTATCCACATAAGGGTAGTCCATTGAGTCCACTGCTATCGCCCAGTGTTAGTACCTTCTCACATCAGAAAGGGTTCCTAGCATAATTTCATTCACCCTATGCCAAGGTTATCGATAGTTTTCAGTATTATATATGTTAAATTATATTGTGTAATTTTTTTGTGTGTATTGCACAATATTGTTAGTTATCTTAATTTAATTTCTTTACTCCATTGAGCATCAAAACTGGATTTCTCATCATCATTAACGCCACATGTTTCTGAACATATGGTGTGTGGGTTATTATTCCAACTTTCTTCAATACCATTCCAATTTTCTGAATCTAGTAATTTTAATAAATGGTCATCCATGTTAAATATATATGACCCTATCCAACAGCACGGTAATTTTTCACCACTTGCTGAAACATACAAACTTTCATCTTCTAATGCATGGCATTTAATTTTATTAACATTTGTCACGTTTGGTAATTTAAAATCTGATGGTGCATCAATGCCTTGTACTGGATTAGTTACGAATCGTTTGCTTACTTTGTGTCTAAACCATGAAAACCCCATACTTCTTGCCAACTGTTCCGCCTCATCAAGTTGGTGTTCATTATGTTTGAATATCAACATATCCCAATGTGCGGAACCACCAGCATCAATGAATGCCTGTGCATTAGTCATAACTTTGTGCCAATGTACATTTTTTCTATATAAGTGGTTAGTGTCTTCTAATCCATCTATGCTGAAAATAACATAATCCGTAAGTTTATTAAAAATTTCGGCAAGTTCTATCCACCATGATGTACTTCGAATACTACCGTTGGTGTTTAAACCTAGTGTGATATTTGGATTATGTTTTCTGAAATATTTAAAAATGTCCAATGCTTCCCTTGTTGATGCAGGGTCACCAAAAACACCACACATGAACATTTTATCCAAATTCTTAATAAATTTAGAGTCGAATAACTCCTCACATTTAGATAAAGTAAGTTCATTGCGATTGGTATTGTCGTTGTATAAGTCGGTATTTTCTCTAGGACATTGTGGGCACTTCGCATTACATACGGTGGATGGCTCCAAATGTAATATTTTTATATTTTGATTAAAATGTTCCATATTAATTATCGGTATCGAAACTAGTAAATCCATTCTCTTTAACAACATTAAGTACGTTGTTAACTCTACTTATTAATTCATTCTTATGACTAATCAACCAAACACTTTTATTCTGTTCGCGTGCCATAGATTTGAGAATTGTTAAACTATTTTCAACACCTGCATCATCCATACCCGAGTCAATAACTTCATCGACGAATAATAAGTTAATTGGTGAGTACAGACTTTCCCAAACATCTCGGAACGACCAACTTAATGACAGTATTACTCGATTCTTTTCACCACGGGATAGATTATCAAAATCATAATCCTTACCTAGGTCGGTTATTTCCACTGATAAGTCATCTTTAAACTCAATGAGATGACGTAACCCAATGGCATCGATATAATGTGATAACTTACTGTTCAAGAATGATAAATTCTGACTTATTATTTGTTTTCTAACAAAACTATCTTTATCAGTCAATAATTTCAACAAGAAGTTCTGATGGTCTAGAACAGATGTATCTTCATTGATTGAATCATAATTGATTTCTTGCAAGGCATCTGTTTTTATACTTTCTATTTGTTCAGTGTACGGGCTTGATTCACTTGCACGAGTTTCCATTTGTAAATTTAACGTCTCCAATGAGTGTTTATGATTCAGTGCTTCTTCTAATGAGTTATAGAATGTATTTGGTTTACTACCGACATTGATGTCAGCAGCATCTTTGTTAAGTTCATCTACCTGTTCTATATAAGGATTCACTTCCTTATTCTTTTCTATGATTTGTAAATTTAACGTCTCCAATGAGTGTTTATGATTCAGTGCTTCTTCTAATGAGTTATAGAACATTAATGGCTCTTCACCTACTACGTGATTATCCGTTTCTTCCTTTAGATTATCCCTAGTGGTATATAATTTATCAATATCACCCGATAATTCTTCCAAAGTTAATTTCGTCAAATTCAACATTTCTACTTGTTTATCATCATGGACATCTTGACCACATGTGTGGCATGTGTGTGCCGACAGAGATGATATTTCATTTTCTAACGTAATTATCAGAGTTTCGACACGTTTAATATCGGTATTATTCGATGTGGTTAAACGACGCGTCTCCAATATGATGACTTCGTTCTTTTTAAACACGTCTGAGTCCTTATGTTTCTGTATTTCTTGCTCAATATCAATGCCACTCAAACTCTTAATTGCAGAATTAATGTTATAAAGGTCAGTTTTTATTGTCGTATCCCACCGTCCTTGTTTCTGTGTTAATGATGATATCGCTATATTCAATTCGGATAGTTTGGAGTATTTTGTATTGTATATTTCCAAATCCTTCTGCATTGATATTTCAAGGTCGACATTTTTAATGTTATTTTTTAATGTGGTGATTTTGGTATACAGTGCATCAATATCATTTAATTGTGATTTATTCCATGCTTCGTTCTTCTGCTCTAATCCTACTATTTGCTGTTCAATCCGTTTGTTGGATTCCTTGATTGCTGTAATTCTAAAATTTTCCTGCTTGATAGAATCCTTTTTATCTTTAATTAGTTCTTTTAGAACCAATGCCTTTTCGGATAAGATAGTTATACCCAATAATTCTTCAATTATGTCACGTTGGTCGGAAACCTTCATATTTAAGAATGGTTCAGTATGTGTGTTCAACGCCACGATATGTTTGAACATCTCGTGACTTAACCCAAGGATATCATCGATTGATTTTTGTGTTTCTCTATTATCACCTTGTGCACTATCGTCTATTTCTTGGTCACCGATGAACAGTTTTAGAATATTTGGTTTCCGACCTCGTTCGATTTTGTAATCAACCCCATTTTTTGAGAATTCTATACCAACCACCATCCCCTTTTCATTGGTTTTGTTGATTAGGTTTCCTAATTTGATTTTTGTAAGGGCATTACCATATAATACGTAACTTAATGCATTAACAATAGTTGTTTTTCCTGTCCCGTTTCTACTTCCATTTGCACCTAAGTCTAAATTCTCACCAAGTACTAATGTTAAGTTATTGTTAAATTTAATCCCTTGAGTGATATTCCCAACACTCATGAAGTTCTTGATTGTTATTGATTTAAATATTATCATTAAAGATTATTATATATGTCAATTAACTTGTTGGTGTCAAAATTGTCTGAGTTTATATTTCCAATTTGTTGATGTACGATTTGGTCAACGGATTGGATTTCAGAAACCACCACGTCTGAAGATTCAGACAGTTCAGTTCGTACAGGCAACAATGATAATTCACGTAACTTATATGTATCAACGAATGTTTCTTTTATGAGGGTGGATTCTTCAAAACTGATATCAATGTCAATCATAACTCGAACGTACATATTTGGTTTAAGTAGTTTTTCTGGTGCTGATATAACACTACTTAAGTTAAATGTAGAGTACAGTGGTTGGTTATCCCAATTGTGATATATTGGAGTACCACCCCACTCTAATGTCATGCAACCACGATTTGAATCACCATCATCTGCAAAATTATGCGGGAAGCAATTACCGATATAATGTATATTTTTTTGTTCTTGTCGTAGGTGAAAGTGACCTGAAAATACATAATCAATATTACTGAAGTGGTCTGCTTGTATATTCCCTGTATCGGGCATTAACACATTTGCATTCATCTTAAAGTGTGGTAATTCGAAATGACCAAAAACATACTTTGCTTTAACACTTTTTATTTTTTTATAATCATCTTTAACTAACCACGGTATGATTGCTACACCATCTTTTTCAAACCAATCATCAATAATTTTTATGTTAGTTAAATGCTTTGCCCAACCAACACCATGAATATCGCGTTTATCTCTATAGTACAGGTCATGATTGCCAACAATGAAGTAAAATGTTTCAAAAGCATCGTTTAATTTTTCTAATGCTTTTAGACTAAAATCCAATGTATGTAGGTTGATGTTTGCACGGTTGTGATGCCAATCACCTAAAAAAACTCCAGTTTCGCACCCCTCGTGTTTCGCTATTTCAATTGCCCAATCAACGAAGTTATCACAATCTGTGTTATGCTGTACGCTATTATTTTTTAAACCATAATGTATGTCTGTGAATGCTAGTACCTTTTTAAATAAATTCATAACATTTCCTCTAACTCATCAAGTTCAATTGATTCCATATTTTTTAATAAGTTAAAATTGTGTGTTAATGTGTCCGCATAATCCATCATCGCTGATTTGATGGTGGTGATTGGTAACTCACATAATCTTTTAATTTCTGATGTTATTGTGATTATTCGGTCAGTAGGGTTTTGTATACTGTCATAATCTTCATTAATAAATGGTACAAACGTACGAAACCCCTTAGAATGCAACCATGCTAATGAACCCGATGGTCCTACTATCATGAACATGCGATTACATAATATTGGTCTTAGTGTTTTTTCCGTTATCTGTGGGTACGGGTAATTAAATGTTGATTCAGTAACTATATCAATTGCAATATGTTTGTACCAATTTGATGGTGAATTCACGATGTTGGTATATAACCTATGGTCAACCCCATCGGTGATTAACGTATCTTTGTACGGTTCACTTGGTGAACTATCGACACGGTTGTCGAATACCCAATGTTCATTTATGCGTGTGAAGGGTGTTATTTGTACTCTATGATGCATTTGGTTCTCTTGAATTATATGATGTTGCTATCTTTTTGAATAAGTGACGTTGTTTAAAGAAATTAAATAAAATATTTCTATGAATGCGTTTACACCCCATCATACATATTGCATGATGTGTAATTTCCTGTACATCTAAATCACTTACGTTAGATTCAGAAACACTCAAACTATTATTGACATGAAACATTATTGAGTTATCGATGATAGTTGGGAAGTTATGGTGTAATTCTGTGGGTGGTATTAAATACTCCAATTCTTTCTTAATCCCAACGTGGTTAGTTAGTAATAAAATCTTACTATATGGTATATCGAGTTCAGTAAATATTTTTATCAAGTTGAACATTGATGTGCCATATGGGCAATTAGGTAAGTAATAATCTGTGTCATCATGAATGATTAAAAATTTATCTTTATCTGCAAAAATATTCTGTTTATGTTTTGTAACTATATCTTGGATTAATGTAAAATCGTGGTCGTATCTAACTATTTCAACCTCTGTGATGATATTAAACTTTCTGTAAAGAAGTGACCTAAAATTATCAGAGATTGGAGCATTAGGCATTGCCATCCCTTGCAAGTCTTGCTGCTTCTTCCTTAATTCTTGCTGTTTGTGCTTTGTACATATCCCTACTGTCCTTTATATCCTGTTGGTCAGCAGATGCTTGTTCTCTAGTCCAACTAGGAGCCAAACCATTCTCTTCTAAAATATCATCACGGATGTTTTGCATCTTCTTCTCGGTTAATAACACTCTAGTGAATGTGTTTGAAACAATTGCTGTGAAGTATGCAAATGGGTTATCACTTTTGAGTTCATTAAACTTCAACCCTACATGTATTAGTTGCATGATGGCGGATGCACGCATTTCATCGTTGTATGTATAACCTCTCCAATTACTACGGGTAGCATATCGGTCACAAAGTTTCATATACATTTTCGCTAATTCATTGGATGTTCTCCCGTGCGTTTGACAAAAAACTCCATCATCCAATGCACCTTTCCATTGGCTTTTCCCTACTATATAAGGATTATCATTTTCATCCACCCGATAATGAAAAAATGAATGAAATGATGTTTTTGTTAGAACTAAAATTTCTTCATCACGTTCATCTTCGATTGGTTTAGATTCATTAACCGTTAATTCATCGATAACTTGATTAAATCTTTCATTTGAAGGTTTTATCTTTGATTTTGCTATTGATTTTGGAATTAGTGGAACATGTTCTGTTGTCATAACTCTAAAAACCACATCCTTTTTATCTATTGCATCAACACTTATTTTTTCCTCTAATAACTTACCTATTCGCTTTGCTCTTGAATGTCTTGCAAGTTCTATAACTTCTGGGGTTATTTCACTAACATCTTCTACAATGTAATCTTGTTGATTGTCTGTTTCTGGATTATCAAAGGTACAGTACGACATCTTACTTAAATGTATTTGTACCAAAATGTCTCGGTTATTGAGATATTTTCTTTTTCTTGTCATAATAATTCTCCTTAGTTTTTAAGATTGGTGTTATTTTAATGGTTGACATATGTTAAAAGAATTGTATATACCCGAATATCGGAAAACGGTAGTGGATAATATACGCATATAATTATCAACATAAATACGTTACAGTATTTTTATAAAAATTATCATTATGTCAGAACGTTCAGATATACAAGCAAGATATGACGAACACCGAATAAACGGCAGAGCAGACGCATGGGATTTGGCTGTGTCTGAGTTAGGCGGAGAGTTCGGTCACTATAAATTAGTTAACGGCGAAGTCGAAACCACAAGTTTATATGATACTGAACAAGCAAAAATTAAAGCAAAACAAGAAGAGTACGATGCGTGGTTGGAGTCAGGAAGTACAAATGCAACCAACGACGCAAATGCAAAGACAACGTCTACTTCTGCAACATCCAATATACAAGATAATTCAACTGCTACAGGTGGTGCATATACCAACACAAAATATAACTACGTTTCGGAAGATACTCCTGAAAGTTTAACATTCAAAGCAAACGCCGCTACTATCGCAGAGCAGGAAAATGCGTTATTGGAAAGTATGAAAGGTTCGGGGGTATCAACACGTAATCACCCTGATTACAGTAAACTAAAACAACTACGTGCAAGCCGCAGAGCGGCAGAGAACGCCGCTGAAAGGTCACAAAAACATACAACAACACAAACAACAACATATCACGATGCTGATGGTGTTGAAATAACAGAATCTGAATATACTGTAAGTCATACTGCAAATACAGAAACAGGTGCAGTTGAAAACGTTCAAGTAGGTAATCCAATTAAGCCAGTGCAACTAACACAAGCAGATGCCGATAAGTTAAACGCAAACAGTGAATATGCACCACGTACATTAGCAGATTTACAAGACGAAGCAAATGATGACGCGTATTTGGCAAGTTTGCCAACGTACAATGGAATACAATTTCAAAATCAACAAGCATTAGACGAGTACAAAGCGAATAACGTTGTAGGTAACGAAGTAGTTACTACTAACGCAGAAGCATGGCGAACGGAAGGAGCAAAACCTGGTCATTATTTTAATGACATGGGCGAAGAAGAACCTATTACAGGTGCGTTTCCAAACGAACCATGGAGGACGGAAGGCGCTCCTGCAGGACAATACTTTAATGACATGGGTGAGTTGGAACCTATTCCTGCTAGTGAATACGGAACAAATGGAACTACAACAGTACCCGATAGTACAGCAGGATTAGTTAAAGACCCAACTTCACCCGATTACGGCTGTAGTGTAGACGAAATCTACGACGATGCCAACATGATGTGTGTACCTAAACCATCCACACATGACGAGGCTGTACAGATGGGTTGTGACCCATTAACAGAACGTTACGACGATGCCAACATGATGTGTGTGCCGTTGGATAATAGTTTAGTAACTGATGCAAATGGCCAAGTAGATGCAGAACCAACACCAGAACCCTCGGTTTCGGAGTTGCGAGAAAATAAAGCACATAAAGATGATTGGCGTGTACGTTTACGTTTAGCACCACAAAGTGATTATTTGTACAATGCACCTGAACCAGGAATACTTGCACCATTAACGGAAACAGACGGCATTGTATTCCCCTATGTTCCGAGGATAGACACAGTGCATCAAGCAAGATATAGTAATTACGATTTACCACATAGTAATTACCGAGGTTACTTTTATGCAGGTAGTCATCAAGAGCGTGTTATTGTGTCGGCAACATTTACTGCACAGGACACAAAAGAAGCGAATTATATGCTTGCAGCACTACATTTCTTACGTAGTTGTACTAAGATGTTTTATGGGCAAGACATGCAACGTGGAACCCCACCACCATTGGTATTTTTGTCAGGATTAGGCGAACATCAATTTAATGAACATCCATGTGCTGTTGAAATCGTGAATATTAACTTACCGAATGATGTGGATTATATTAAGGCAGGTGATGGTGGTACGTTTAGTGGAGATTTTATGTCACCATTGTCTGCAATTAAATCAAACTCAACCCCTTCGTTCGCAAACGTAACTAGTAGTATCAGTAGACTGTTTGGTTCGGGTTTAAAAGTAGGTGGAACACCTGCACCAACATACACAAGTGAAAACATATTTAAAGCAGACGGCGATGGAACGACAATGATGCCGACAAAAATGGATATTAACTTTAACTTAATTCCAATTCAAACACGTGACCAAGTTAGCAATGAGTACAGTCTTAAAGACTACGCTAGTGGTTCACTACTTAAGAAAGGATTCTGGTAATGAACATTTATAAATTCCATTCTAATCCAGACGAATTAATCGGGCACACAAGTAGAAATTTCTACTTCGGAGACGAAGCAGAAAAACTAATACTCCAAGGAAAAGAAGTAACCAAAAATGTAGTTGGGGATTTATACCTCACTGGTACACCAATCACGGCACTTCCCGATAATTTAACTGTTCAAGGGGGTTTATACCTCACTGGTACACCAATTGCTGCACTTCCTGATAACTTAAAAGTAGGTGGGGGTTTAGTCCTCAGTGGTACAGCAATTACTGCACTTCCTGATAACTTAACTGTTCAAGGGTATTTACACCTCAGTGATACACCAATCACGGCACTTCCTGATAACTTAAAAGTAAGTGGGAATTTATGGATTAACAGCACCCCTAACTTAGATACAAACAACTTACCAAGTTCATTGGTAGTTAAAGGGGAAATTTACAAATGACATACAGCGCAACAAGCCCATACTACGAAACAAAAATTACTAAAACTGGTTTAGGAATGATGGTTAATAGACCCATTCCCAAACTACAAAGTGATATGACCTTTGAAATTAACACAACATATAATCATCGACCTGATTTATTAGCATATGACTTATACAAAGATGCTGATTTATGGTGGGTATTTGCACAACGCAATCCAAACACATTAGTTGACCCTTTGTTTGATTTTAAGGAAGGCACTTCGATTCGTATTCCAACATTGGATACACTTAGAAATGCACTAGGATTCTAAGATGGCAGGTAGAGATTATCGTCAACAGCAACGTATTAAGCAAAAGAACTCATCTGCAGATATAGTTGAAGCAGATAAAGCATCTGCTGTAGATAAATCAAGAGTTACTAATCCACCACAATTGAGCCAAGATGGTAGTGGTACAATTAATATCACAAGCACTAGTGATGCTTTGTATAGCAATTTACCGAATGGTATCTTTAATTCAAATGCAAAAACTCCAAACATATTAATTACTGATGCACCAACGGGCAGATTAAACGGAACAATTCCAGGCGAAAGTGTAATTGATGGAGTACAACAAGTTAGTAGCAAAGATGGTGATACCGATGCAAAAAGTGTCGCAGGTGAAGGACAATCAACTATTGCCGCAGAATTCTTAGAACCGATTACGCCAAAAGGAAACCCGTTTAAAGGATTCGCTACAATGACGTACAGTGTAAGTTTGTACTTAATGGGTGTAAAGGAATACTCTAGTATGATTTCATCAGGTGTTAAGACTGTTAAAGGTTTAACACTACTGTTGCAAAGTGGTGGTATATCCAAAATGCCAGAAGGCAACCACGGTGCAAAACGTAGCAAACGTTATTTCCAAAAGGATTTTTACATAGATGATATAGAACTTAAAGGACTTGTATCAGGAACCTCTGTTGGTTCCCCACATAATCAGTTTCAAACATCATTTACTATTACAGAGCCAAATGGATTAAGTTTTTTAGAAAACTTGCACGGTGTTGTACAAGAATACAACGTTAGTAATGGTATTAGTACGGATAGAATCAACTACGCCGCACAGAATTATTTAATGGTTGTGCGTTTTTACGGATATGATAAAAATGGAAAGCAAATAACAGGACGTGATATTGGTGTAAGTGAAACACTCAGTGATTTAAGTAGCATATCCGAAAAGTTTATTCCATTTCAATTCACTGGAATACAATTTGCTTTGGAGAACGCATTGGTTAAGTACAAGTGCGATGCGGTATGTCCACAAACACAAATACCATTTGGTGTTGCTAACTCAACAATTCCATTTAATGCAGAATTATTTGGACAATCTGTTGGTGCAGTACTAACAGGTAAGTTAAGCAATAAGGATTTGCAAACTGAGGACGAGCATAAAGAAAATCAAAATGCTGACCCTGAAGCGGATGCAGTTTATGACCAAAATGTATCATTAGTCGACGCATTGAACTCAGAACAAAAACGTCTAGTTGAAGATAAGCAGTACGAAGTACCACACAAGTACGTTATTGAGTTTGAAAAGGGAAGTAACATTGATAAGGCGTACGTAATTACGACAGGTGAGTTCACAGACAAAGATAATGTTCCAATGATGGTCAAGAACCAACAGTCATTACTTACAAACAAAGGTTTCTTCGACAAGAATAAGAAACTATTTTCGTTTACTGCTGGTCAGTCCATTGTGCAAGCAATTGATATGATTATTAGAACAAGTACGTTTATATCAAATCAACAAGATATTACGATTGACGAAGTTACAGGCAAGGTCACTAAGAAAGAGAAAGCACCTGCTGTATTGCAGTGGTTTAAGATTAGAACACAAGTTACACCTCTTGCGTATGACAGTAAGAGACATGATTATGCGTACGAGATTAAGTACGTAATATCACGTTACCAAATCAACAACATACGTTCTCCTTATTTTGGTCCATCGTACTTTAGAGGAACACATAAGGAATACGATTATTGGTTCACTGGAAAGAACACAGAAGTTCTTGATTTTAGACAAGAGTATAACTACTTGTACTACCAAACGTTTGGTGGTGACATGGGTGTTCCAAAGATGCAAAATAATGCTAGAGAACTAACAAAGCAAGTGTATCAGAACAGTAGTTCGGATTCGGCACAAGGCAGTAAGAACAGAAGGAATGAAGGGTCAGCGAACGCCGCTAGTTTACTGTATTCCCCATCAGACCAAGCAAATGCCCAATTAACAATCGTTGGAGACCCTGATTGGATGGCGCAGAGTGAAATATTTTACTCACCTGATGCAACTGGTGTTGGACTAGGTCCATTTATGCACGACGGTTCTATCAACTACGATGCAAGTGAAGTACTCTTTTCCGTTAATTACAATACAAATGTTGATTATGATTTAAAAACTGGAATTGCTGACATGGGAACAGGCGATTCACGAATGAGTTTAATCTATCGTGCAAACACAATCACAACAAATTTAAGTGATGGAAAATTTACACAGTTATTGGAGGGAACAATGATGATGTTCCCAACAGCGGAACAAGCAGAAGCAGAGGTAAAAGAGAAGGAAGAAAATTTTGGAAATTTATCAATAACGGAAGAAGGCGACACAGATTCGTTCGGTAATCCAATTGATACTAATTTCGAAGGAACTATTGCTCCACATTTTGAGGAAGCAGATAGAATTGCGGCTAGAATGAACGAAGGGATGGATGACGACTAATGGCTGATGATATATTAAAAAGTAGAGGACGTACCAAAGGGTACAAATTAGACAGAGGCGGAATGCCCGCTGATACAGGTCCTTTTATTGCTGAAATAATGAACAACGTTGACCCTACTAGAAATGGGCGTATCCAAGTTTACATTGAAGAATTTGCTAAAGGCGACAAGAACGACCCAAGTGGTTGGAGAACAGTTAGTTACTTAACACCGTACTACGGTAAAGTCGAACATAATGGAACAACAGAGGGCGTAGGTACATCAGTTGGTAACGCACAGTCATACGGTATGTGGTTTACTACCCCTGACATTGGCGTTAAAGTGATGTGCTTCTTTGTAAACGGTGACCCAAGATACGGTTATTACACTGGTTGCATTCCTGAAAGTGGGTTAACACATATGATTCCTGCAATTGCAGATAACGTTACTGAAATTAATCATAAAGATAAAGCAATTTCAGAAGACCCACGCTTCTACGAAAAGCCAAAACCCAAACATTCATCGGTTACTGCTACTATGTATCAACAAGGGTTGGATAAAGATACAGTACGCGGTACAATTGACTCATCTGTGCAACGCGAAAGTCCTAGTAATGTGTACGGTATTAGTACACCTGGAAGACCAGTGTACGCTAATGGTATGTACGATACCAACATCAAAGAAACACTTGCAGGTGAATTAGAACCTCAGGATATTAAGATAGTTGGTAGGCGTGGTGGACACAGTCTTGTTATGGACGATGGTGACTTAGAAGGCAAGAACCAACTAGTAAGAATACGTTCTGCAACAGGGCATCAAATCACTATGTCCGACGACGGCGAATGTTTTTACATTACACATGCCAATGGGCAAAGTTGGTTAGAGTTTGGTAAGTCAGGCACAATAGATTTATATAGTTCCAATAGTGTTAATGTAAGAACACAAGGAACAATCAATTTGCATGCAGACGAAGACATTA
>Ga0233435_1002916_pt1 | contig 13653 bp, 7 predicted proteins | sample SI_122_August201_3_FD_182735 | JGI IMG/M metagenome (GOLD analysis project Ga0233435, IMG submission 182735) | Seawater microbial communities from Saanich Inlet, British Columbia, Canada - SI_122_August2016_135_MG | ecosystem: Environmental > Aquatic > Marine > Inlet | place: Canada: British... | reverse complement strand
ATAAGGTCAAAAGCCATATCCTTTATTTTGACAGGTCTGCCCATTTCAAGGACGTAGATTTTCCCTCTACCCTGTGACATTGAGCTGGCCTGGAGGATTAATTGAGCGGCCTCAGGAATCGACATAAAGTAACGAATCATATCGGGGTGTGTGATTTTCACAGGACCGCCGGCTTTTATCTGTTTCTCAAAAATGGGGATCACGCTCCCTGAACTTCCCAAAACATTGCCAAACCGGACAGCCATAAAGGAAGTCCTACCCATGCGGTTAGCTACCTGAACCAAAATTTCAGCCAGACGTTTTGTAGCGCCCATGACATTCACAGGGTGAACAGCCTTGTCAGTACTCACTAGCACAAATTTTTCAACTTCATGCTCCACAGCTGATTCAATCAAATTCATGGTTCCATGCACATTGGTGTTGATTGCCTCCCAGGGATGATCCTCTTGAAGAGGGACGTGCTTATAAGCTGCGGCATGCAGGATCACATGGGGCTTATAATCACGCAGCATATTGTCGATGGTATTCTTATCTCGAACACTCCCTAGCACACAGCTCGTATAGGATTTGTGCTCTTGAATCGATAGCTCCTGCTGGACCTGAAACAAGTTAAATTCACTATTGTCGAAAAGGATAACCATGGCCGGATCAAATTGAAAACACTGTCTTACCAATTCAGATCCAATGGAGCCACCTGCTCCAGTAACCAAAACTCTTTTCCCTCGAATAAATTCAGTAATAGATTGGGTGTCTAATTTTATTTCATCCCGCCCCAGTAAATCTACGTACGACACCTCACGAATCATTTTGAGTGTGACATTATCATCGATGATTTCAGACAAATCAGGAACTGTTTTGTATGGTTTTCCAGCGCTCTTGCACTTTTCAACAATGGTCCTCATTTCACGACCTGATGCAGAAGGTGCGGTGATGAGAAATTCATCGAAATCGAACGGAATACTCTGAATATCTGCTATTTTCCCAAATACTTTTACACCATGGAGAGTCGCGCCTTTTTTGCGAACATCATCATCAAGAAAACCGACGATTTGATACCCAATATGCGGCGTGGTAAGAATCTCACGTGCAATTTTTTCACCTGTTCGTCCAGCTCCAATGAGAACTAAACGGATTACTTTTGGTTTTTCCCCACCATTATGCCGCACCTGTTTTGAGTCGAACACAATATGCGAATAATATATTCTCACGGCTACCCTGCTTAAAGAGACTGCCATAGTGGATAATACAAAATCAATTAAGAATAAAGATCTTGGGAACCCTGCGAAACCATGGAAAAACCCAAAACCAAGGATGATGATAACAGATGCAATGGTATTTGCTTTTACAATATTGGCAATATCCCACAGACTGGTAAATCGAAACATTCCTTTATATAGATGATAAAGTGAAAAGAGAGAAAATTTAGTCAGCAATGTAATGGGGATTAAATATGCAAATTCGCTAATAAAATGAGGAGGAATGATAAAATCAAATCTCAGCAGGAGTGCCCCAAACAGGCTGGCCAGTATGATGCCTCCATCAGCAATCAGAAATAAGGCAGTTTTGGATTTACTTGTCAGTCGATTATACATAAAAATTTGTAACCCCAAGTTTGTGATGTCGGTTAATATATCACAGAATACTTACATCAGTATGAAAATCCACCTGTTTTAGCTGGGAGTGATTCAAATCAAATCTACTCTTTTTTAGCCTAATTATGTTTGATAGAGGACGATTGTTTGGAAAAATTTAATTTCTAATAGAACTTTACGCAGGAGACAGAGGGAAGTCTGGATTATTCCAGGACAAACATAGAGCTAACTACTCAGATTACTTTTAAGTAAGACAGCCTTACCCTTCGACTCCCCATAACACCCGAATTCATTCGGGTGTTATGGGGTCACCATTATCCATACTTTCCTCACCCAATTAAGGAGTTATTCCTTGATATAACTGGCATGACTAATAGCTTTACATCATTCAGTATACAAGAATAGGGAGAGTGGTCGTGATGATGAAAAGATTAAGCCAAACATTGTGTTTCCTGGTATTGCTCCTGACTTCATTGCTATTGTTGGGTTGTTCAGATGATTCTGGGTCAACAAAAAAGAAGCTAGAAGGTTTATACACCTTTTCCGGGGGACCGTCTGGTGGGACTTTTCAATACTATGCCAGTGCCATCGCCACCATCGGACAAAAACAGGGGCAAAAATTATTGGCCCGCTCATCCGGTGGGTCCATTGAGAATATTCGATTGGTCAACTCCCAGAAGGCTGACTTTGCAGTAGCCTATTCAGGTCACATATATGCCGGGGCACATGCTTCTCTCAAAAATGATGAAAATACCTATGACAATGTTTTAGTGATGGCCTACCTCTATGGCGCACCTGCACAGCTGGTAGTAAAAGCCGGGAAAGGGATTAACTCACCCCTTGACTTGGCAGGCAAGCGTGTCGGGGTAGGGAACGCCGGCTCAGGCGCTGCGGCCAATGCCGAGATCTATTTTAGCAGTTTGGGAATATGGGATCAAATGGATAGAGAGTTCCTGGGCTATCGCAATGCAGCAACCGCCATGCAAAATGGTCAACTCGATGCATTTTGGGTATTTACGGGATACCCTAGCGCTTCCATATTGGAAGTCGCCATGCAGGCCGATATCAGATTATTGGATACGTATACAGCCGGTGAAGCAGTTGGCCTGTTCAAAAATAATCCATTTTTCACAGCAGTGACCGTCCCTGCCAATACCTATAAAGGACAAACACAAGACATCGCTTCCTTTCAGGATGGCGCCCTGCTTGTAGCTAATTCCAAAGTGCCTGACGATGTAGTTCATCAGATACTGACCGCCCTGTTCGATCAGGATGGCCTCGATTATTTAGTTTCCGTGCATAATTCAGCCAAATCCATGTCAGTCGAGACAGGACTCAAGGGTGTGGTCACGCCAATACATCCCGGGGCCCTCAAATTCTGGCAGGAAATGGGTATAAGTATTCCAGTCTTGGCTGAGTAAGCACCGCCGCCGCGAAATTAGGACATTGAGTTCATCGAAATGACCGGTCCTCGCCAAAAGGACAAAAGGCTTCGACGAGCTCAGCCTCCAGGGACTTGGACATTGAGCTTGTCGAAATGTCCATCCTAGTAGACATAGATAAAACGATAGGAACGGCGTGATCCAGGATCTTAATAAAATAGAGACATTTGTTTTTAAGGCACTTTCCGTGGGTCTGGTTCTTTTCTATATCCTATCTGCTACGGTGGCGCCTGCAGCTACGGAATTTCATCGGGGCATTTATGTGTTCATAACCTACGTCCTGGTTTTTATGTTGTACAAATCCCCCCAACCATCCCTCCGTACCCTGGACTATATCCTTATGCTGCTCTCCATCATCAGTATCTCATATTGGATTTTCAACTATGAAGCTCTGAACTATCGGGCCGGTGCTGAAACACACCTGGATGAAACAGTTGCAGTTGCAGGCGTATTATTGGGGATAGAAGTTGCCCGTAGAGTAATCGGACCCATTTTCGTTATTCTGGCTGGTCTGCTACTGGTCTATGGGGTCTATGGCGTGTATTTCCCCAACCTCATCGCACATCCAGGTGCCAGCTTTCCTGAGTTATGCACCACCATCTTTTACAAGGAGGATGGTGTGTTTGGATTGATGGCTAATGTTCTGGCTACCTATGTAGTCTTGTTTGTGATATTTGGTGCCTTTATGGAACGATCAGGTGCGCAGCGCTTCTTTATTGATTTCCCCCTCGCTGCAGTGGGACATCGTCTGGGTGGACCAGGTAAAATGGCTGTCCTGGCCAGCGGTCTGTTTGGATCAATCTCTGGAAGCGCCATTGCCAATACCGTTTCCACTGGAGCTTTTACTATTCCTCTAATGAAAAAAGCGGGTTTTAGACCCCACATTGCTGGTGGTATCGAACCAGCTGCATCCATTGGGGGCATGTTTATGCCACCCATCATGGGAGCAGGTGGATTTATTATGGCCGAGTTGACGGGTGTACCCTATCCAAAAATCATGATCATCGCAATTTTCCCAGCCCTCATGTATTTTTTCTCAGTTTTTGTGATGATCCATTATGAAGCCAAGATTCATAACATTAAAGGTACCAAATTTGGTCCATCAGCCTGGGAGATATTCAAAAAGGAGTGGTATTATGCCACGCCGCTGCTGCTCATCACGATCATTATGCTCTCAGGATTCTCACCAGGATTTGCAGCCGTGACGGGCATCCTATCATGTATTGCCATCAGCTGGGTGAAAGCAGAAACCAGAATGGGGCTCAAGGGCTTTATTGATGCCGCCACCAAAGGGACAGAGAACAGTCTGAAAATTGGGGGAACGGTTGGTGTCATTGGAATCATCATTTCAGTACTAACCTTCAGCGGGCTTATCCTCACCTTTGCCAATATCGTGATTCAACTGGCAGGGGGAAGTCTCTTTTTAACCATCCTATTTATTGCTCTGGCATCCCTGGTGTTGGGGATGGGTGTCCCCGTAACAGCTGCTTATCTCATTACAGCTGTCATCGCTGTCCCAGCACTCACACACCTAGGTGTGAATATGATCGCCGCGCATATGATCGTCTATTGGCTATCCCAAGACTCCAATATTTCTCCACCGGTTTGCATCGCAGCCTTTGCCGGAGCTGCCATTGCCAAGGCCAATATGTGGCGCACCGCTTTTTCCGCATTTAAATTCGCAAAATTCTTATATATCGGCCCCTTCCTGTTTGGTTATGTCCCCGAATTCAGTCTCAACGGCAGCTGGTGGGATATTGCAAAGGTCTTTACCATCATCATCATTGGAAATTATCTATTTGCCTATCTGCTGAGCTTGTCCTGGTGGTATTCACTTAAAAATAAGTGGGCCAAAGCTTAAGTCGTCGAGCCATCACAATATTGTTAAAACAGTTACGATCTATCTATGTATCAATTAACCCACGACTTGAACCCCGCTAAAGCGGTGGAAGTCGTGGGTTGTTAATACCTCAGAATTTCATTAATTCACGCACATATTTTATTTCAAGGGTGCGAATCTGTCTATATTGCCAGAGGAGCAGGCTTTTGACAATTCATTGGATCGCCTGCGCAATGGGTGAGGGGACCCATAGAAACAAAGTGGAGATTATCATGCTAAAAAAAATCTGGTTCATGCTAATAATAATACTGATTTCTGGCAGCTATGCTGAAATCACTCTCTCAGGAGATGCACGGCTTAGACCGCGCTTTGATCTAAAGGACAATGGCGAGTTTGGCACCAAATCAGAAGATTTTTACTATTATTATCGTGCTCGGCTCATGATCAAAGCAGATATAGGTGATGGATATTATTTCAATACTCGCTTAGGCCACAATGGTGGTACTTATTGGATAGGCAAATTTGGAACAGGGGAAACACCCAGTAGCTTGAGCAATCCTAGTGCTGGTAGGGGATCCGTCGATTTTATGGAGCTCTATTTTGGACATAAAGGCAAAAAGTTCAGCTGGTCAGGTGGTATTATTCCTGTGCCTCATAATCCCGTGCTCGATATTCATTATTACCCCGAAATCATCCTGGACAAAGCCTGGGACACCTATAACAATAATGCAGCCCATGGTTTTGATTTCAATTATAAACTAGCTGGTAAACCCTTGGATGTAAAAATTTTAGTAGACGATAATAATGGCAAAAAGGTGGTAGATAAGTATTTCGTCTCCACCAGTGATACCTCCATAAGCTATATCGTTGATCAGGATAGTGGATCTATCAGATTAGATACTACGATTACTTCAACTTCTTCCTCTGCATCCAACACCAAAGATCAATACACCGTTTACTTCTCTTATCCGCTATCCCTTCTGGGATTTAAAATGGCTCCGCATTTGTTGGTAACACTTGCAGATAAGGGGAGACCTGCTCCAGTTACCTACGGTGCTGAATTTGCACTGCCCAAAGTGGCCGGTTTTAAACTCTCTGCCTTTGGTGGACTTACTAGCCAGTCTGTAAGTGATTCATTAACTGGCGTAGCAGCTTACAACGGCTGGATTGCCCGTGTAAAAATGGTTGGTAAATTAGGTCCTGGAACGCTGGTTGCGTGGTATGACCAGGCTATAACTACCCCGGATATTTCAGAGGCAGAAAACAGTAAATTCTCCTATCTATGGTTGTCATATACTTACACTTTACATAAGTCTGACTGGGGTGCTGTGGTATTCGCTCCAACCTATCGTCTGTATACCCACAAAATTAAAGAAAGCCGAGACTACACCAGAGCTAAAATCGAGCTGACGACACAGATTACCTTTAAGTAAGACTACATATTAGCGATTCTCATAACCCCCGAATTGAACCCCGCTAAAGGCGGTGGAAATCGGGTGCTATGTGTGAAACCACTCAACGCCATACATAACCATTTGGCGACGGAAGCGCATCCTGCTAGAAAAAATTTGGTGGTAGTCGTCCTATTGGATAGGTTAATACCCTATAAAATGATCATGATTTGAAAGGAATAGGTAATGATACAGATGAGTAGACGAGATTTCGTTAAAGTCACCGGTACTGGTTTGGCCCTGGCAACCCTCCCCGGATTTATCCGTACAGGTTTTGCAGGCGTCGGAGCAGGTGATAATCCTTATAATTTCTATTTCCAACGATTTGGAATAGATGAAGATATGATTCGCAAGGTGATGGCAGAGGCCCTCCATTATGGTGGTGACTACTGCGATCTCTTTTTCCAGAATGAACTGAGCAACTCTATCCGTCTTCAGGATAATATTGTGAATTCAGCTAGCACAAATGTCACATTAGGTGTTGGAATTCGTGTGCTTAACGGAAATCAGACAGGTTACTCATTCACTGAAGATATTACTTTATCCAGTATGAAAGCTGCAGCACGAACCGCTGCTGGAATCGCCTCAGGATCTGCCAAAGCTGCTCCACAATCCTTTAATGCCACTAAGTTGATGAACTATTATGATACAAAGGTGAGTTATGAAGATGTGGGCGTCAAAGACAAGGTTGGCATGCTCCAGACCATCAATGATGATGTGTTTAAAGAGGATCCACGTGTTGTAAAGGCCAGTGTCAATTTCAGCGACAGTGAAAAATATATCCTGGTTGTGAATTCTGAGGGCGGTATCGCTTCGGATTACCAGCCCATGCTGAGAATCTCTGTTGGTTGTACAGCTGAAGAGGATGGTCGCAGGGAGAATAATTATTTCGATTACTCTGCCCGTGACGATATCAATTTTCTTACTGAAGCCAAGCTGAAGAGACTTCCCCGTGAGGCAGTCGCTCGTACTGTAAAACTTTTTGCAGCTCAGACACCTCCAGCAGGTGAGTTCCCTGTTGTGCTATCTGCAGGTAGCGCTGGAATCCTCCTCCATGAAGCCATTGGTCATGGTATGGAAGCCGATTTTAATCGCCAGGGTATTTCTGTCTATTCAGAGAAAATGAATAAGAAAATTGCTGCTCCATTTGTAACCATTGTTGACAATGGGACCAACCCCAATATCCGTGGCTCCATCAATGTGGATGATGAGGGTGTGCCATCTGAAGAAACTGTTCTCGTAGAGGATGGCATACTCAGGACCTATATCCATGATCGCATCTCTGCGAAACATTATGGTGTAAAACCAACAGGTAGTGGTCGTCGTGAATCATTCAAGCATTATCCCATGCCTCGTATGCGCAATACCTACATGCGTAGTGGTCCTCATGAGTTTGATGAAATGATTGCCTCCGTGGACTATGGCATTCTCGCTGATCAGTTTACCAATGGTCAGGTAAATATTGGTCCTGGTGACTTTACATTTTATGTGAAATCCGGATCGCTGATTGAAAATGGAAAAATCACAGCGCCTATCAAGGATGTGAATATTATTGGAAATGGTCCTGATGTTCTTGAAAAAGTCACCATGGTGGCCAATGACATGAAGATGGCCGAAGGTGGTTGGACCTGTGGTAAGAACGGTCAGGGAGTCCCTGTATCGCAAGGAATGCCCAGCGTGTTGGTTTCATCCATCACAGTGGGAGGTAGGGGGTAATTATGGAAAAAAATGTCTATTTGGATTTGGGATATTGGGTACAGAAAAAAGCCAAACAACTCGGTGCTTCTCAGTCTGCACTGGGAATCAATCAGAGCAGATCAGTCTCCGTAGATTATCGTGATGGCAAGGTAGAAACCTTGAAAGAATCAACCCAACAATCATTGTGGATTGAGCTTTTTGCAGGTGGTCGTTACTCCAGTCATTCAACCAATGATCTCCGCAAAGATTCTCTGGAAAAATTTCTCACTAATGCGGTGGATTTAACCGGCTTTCTCACAAAAGATGAATTTCGTCGACTTGCTGATCCTGAATTGTATAAGGGACAGTCAAAAGTTGATCTGGACCTGAATGATTCAAGTCAGGGTGATATTACAGCTGAGGAACGTCAGGCTCGTGCCAAGGCATTGGGAGCCCAACTGGAAGGTAAGGATGAGCGTATCATCTCTGTGGCTTCAGGATTCTATGATAGCCATAGCGAGTCCTATCAGCTGGCTTCAAATGGTTTTGAAGGTCAAAAGGAATCAACCTCATTTACTCATGGTGTTTCGGTTTCTCTGCAAGGCGCAGGTGATAAAAAGCCTGAGGGCTGGCGCTATTATCGTGCCCGACATCTAAATGATCTGGTAGGGGCAGAGCAGACTGCCAATGAAGCCCTGGCCAGAACCCAGGATAGAGTCGGTGCTGAGAAAATTGCATCTGAGACGATGCCACTTTTACTGGAGAACTCTAACGCGGCAGGGTTATTCTGGCGCTTGATGGGTCCTCTGAGAGCATCTTCCATCCAACAGAAAAATTCATTCCTGGCGGATCGCAAGGGTGAAAAAGTGGGTTCTGATATATTGACTATTACAGATGAACCATCAATTGTTCGTGGTCTGGGAAGTCGCTACTATGACGGCGATGGACTAGCAGCTAAGTCCATGCCCATCTTCAAAAATGGTGTCTTGAGCAATTACTATACTGATGTGTACTATGGTAACAAATTGGGCTGGACACCAAATTCAGGTGGATCCTCAAACTTGATTGTGAAACCTGGTCTTCGTTCAGGTGCTGAGATTGAAGCCAGCCTAGACCGAGCAATTCTGGTGACAGATTGGTTGGGTGGCAATGCCAACGGCACCACGGGTGATTTCTCACTTGGTGTGGCGGGTTGGTTGATTGAGAATGGCAAGCGGGTGAAATCGATTACAGAGATGAATATCTCCGGTAATTACAATGACCTGCTCATGAATCTCATAGAGGTTGGAAATGATCCCTGGATCCATTCATCCTTTAGAACACCAACCATGGTATTTGATAAGGTGAGTTTCTCAGGATCATAACTCAGATCGAATCATCAAAATCGTCTCACTGAGGTTCTCGAAGTGTGACGAACTGAAATATCAACCAAAAAGCTCTGCTCTGAAATAGGAGGAGGGCTTTTTTCCCCTTATCCAGGACTAAGAGGTGTCACACTGGACCTGTCTGCCAACTAAAGCCTTGGCGTAGGCGGGAGGTTCTCGAAGTGTAGAGGCGCATTCTAATTCCCACAATACCCTAGCCTCAGTCAGAGCATTTTTTTACCCTAACATCATCGGTAAATTCATCTTAAACATGACAAAAACCATCTCAAAGTCTTACTCACTAACGAAAAATCTTGAATTAATCCAATTTCATCCTTGAAAAAGATGGTGCTAAAATACATTTTATAGACCTAATAAAAACGGAGAGAAACAAACTAATTCCATCCATCATAGATTTTGTTACTTAAATCAGTTGATCAAGATTTTGGATGTATAAAAAATTTTAAGATTATGGAGAAAATGATGACCAACATTTTATCTAGGCTAATAGTATTAACTTCACTAATGAGTACAGTGTTTGCTGCAAATCATTTTCAGCAAGGGTTCGCAACGACATCTGCACCATCCGGATGGACTGATAATGCAATGTATTACAATGGTACGGCAAATCATGGCACATACTCTGGGTCCAATGGAGCTGGGTTCAATGCAAGCGGAGACTATCTTTATACCGCTGCCGTGAATAGTGCTGGGACGCTGACTTTTTGGGTGAAGGGTTCCGCTGGAACCTCTCAGATTGGATTGAAAATTCAAAAAAGTACAAATGCCTCTACATGGACAGATGTAGAAACTTATCCTAAAGCTACTTTTACAAGTACATGGGAAGAACGATCAGTCACGATAAATGATACAGAGTCAACACTATATGTTAGATTTTACATCCATGACCGCTCCGGAAATTCCCTCTATATTGATGATATACAACTAACAGATTACTCGGGAAGCGTTGATCCTGAACCGTCCAATCATGCTAGTAGTTTTTCTGCAGCTAAAGATGGATATTCGGAGATTGACTTGACATGGAATGACAATGATGGAGCGCAAGCAGCTGCAGGTCATCTTGTCTTGATTAACACGTCTGGATCATTTTCGGACCCAGTAGATGCTACTGCTCAGACAAATGATACTGATCTTTCAGACAATGCGGGTAAATACAATGTCAGCTCAGGAGCAGAAACATATAGTTGGACCGGTTTGACTGGATCTACGACATATTACTTCAAAATCTGGCCATATACCAACACGGGAAGCGATATTAATTACAAAACTGATGGGACAGTACCTACTGCTAATGTTACCACAGATGCAACACCAAGCGAGCCGAGTTCCGGAGACTTGTATATTTCGGAAGTAGCTGGTGATGGTGTTGATGCGAATAGTAGTGACAATGATGGATTTGTTGAGATATATAACAATTCTGGACAAACACAAAATCTCGCGAATGTTTCGCTTCGCTATTTCAATAGCAATCCCGGGAGTGCAACCCAAACTATCACTCTTTCCGGAAGTATCACAGCGGGAGGATTTAAGACCCTCACCCAAGACAATACAGGTTTTACATCTGGTTATGGTTCAGGTGCCGATTTTGTTGGAAGTAACTTCTACTTCAATGGTGGAGTTGATGGTGTCGATTTATATCACTCTTCGAACGGGGTATTAGACCAATTTAATGACAATGGTTCAGGTCAATCTCCATGGACATGGGATGACGATAATTATTTTGAGCGTACAAGTCTCTCTGATGGGGCTGTTTCCACAAACTGGACAGAAATTAGCACTGGAACTGGTTCTCCTGGAACAGCAAATGATAATTCCCTCCCCGTCGAACTCTCAGTGTGGAAAGCCATTTCGTCACGAGGTCTGGTAAAGCTTTTCTGGACCACAGATTCTGAAATCGAGAATCAGGGTTTTATTATTGAGAGAAGTGGCGGACATTTGGATAAGACTTGGACCGAAATCGCCTCTTTCACAACAAATACTGATCTTCTTGGGCAGGGTTCCACCACGGCACAGAATGATTACTACTTTATCGATAAACAGGTGAAGGTAGGTAAATCATATTCGTATCGTCTGGCTGATGTTGATTATCAAGGCGTGATGACTCGCCATGCAGAGATTAAAGTCACAGTGAAAGATGCAGGATCTGACTTGAAACCATCTGATGTCAAACTTCACAAAGCTTTTCCAAATCCCTTCAATCCTGATGTGAATTTATCCTTCACATTGGAGAATGAGGTGGCTGAACTATCCTTGGAAATCTACGATATCACGGGCGCTCTGGTTCAAACCCTGAGTTCAGGCCACCACGAGACTGGAGCTCATAGCTTTGGATGGAATGGTTTTGATAGCAATGACAATGCTGTCTCATCTGGTGTCTATATGGTCCGATTAAGGGCTGGCTCAGTGGTTCAAATCCAGAGGATGACACTGCTGAGATAGTTAGTAAACTATTATTTTTAGTATTTGAAAAGGTGGGGGAGACTCCACCTTTTTTGTTTTCACAAGTATCACCAATCGGAGTATTCACATATTTGGGAAATCCTGTGATGTAACCAGGATCAATTCCCTCCATTAGACTTGGCCGATGGAAAAATCACATAATAAATTGTACTGTATGTTAATAGATCCGCACATTGCTCTGGAGTTGAATAAGTCTATGAGTCCGCCTTGGCTACGAGCCAATGCTTCGATTAAGACCCAACTCCAGCAGTGGCAAAGGTTATATAGTAATTCCATCCTAGCCATAGTGATTATTAAAATGGACACAGCCCAGACCACCTTTGCAATGTGTAAATCCAGCAGCCCCAATTTAACCAAAGGAGTCTCAGAATGAAACATCCCAAGTATTTTGTTGGAATAGATATATCTTCTGAAAGTTTTACAGTATGTGCAATTTTAAAGCCTGGAGCCAGCCTACATCAACCAGAAGATTATGATAACGATTTAGAAGGTTTTAAGCGACTTGTCGCTTGGTTCAAATCCCTCAAAATGACGCATGCTAATATGATCATCTGCATGGAAGCTACCGGAGTTTACGGTGAGTTGCTTTGTCATTATTTATTTGATCATGGTTACGTGGTAGCTGTTGACCCACCTCTCAAAGTAAAACGGGCATTTAGTGTTGCTGGGCATAAAACAGATGCTGTGGATAGTCTTCAGATAGCTGTATATGCATTTAGATTTTATGATTCACTGTGCATCTGGGAACCCAGGGAAGCCATAGTAGAAAAGGTCAAAGCCATGCTTTCAATTAGAGAACTCCTTGTCAGACATAGGACAGCTCAAAAGAATGCTCGTACCGCTCTTAAACGGAAAAAGGTGGTTCCAGAATCTACTATTGTAGTTCTTGAGAGAGAAATTGAATCTTTGACAGGTAGTATTAAGACTTTAGAAAACGAGATGAGTGACTTGATCAGTTCCCATCCTCAGATGCGACAATTAGTGGATATTTTAAAAACAATACCAGGAGTTCAGGAGTTGCTTGCTTCCAATATCTTAGTTCTGACAAATGGGTTTAAGCAGGCGAAAACTGGAAAAGAACTCGCGGCATATATAAGAATAGCACCTTATAAGTTTGAGAGTGGAAAATCTGTTAAAAAGAGAGCAAAAAGTCCAAAGCATGGACCGCCGATACCAAGGAAACTTTTACACCTTGCTGCCAGGTCGATTACAACTCACAATCCAAGATTTAGAAAATATTATCTCCAAAAGCAGCTTGAAGGAAAGGATAATTATTTAATCTATAATAATGTCGCTAACAAATTACTCAAAATCATGTGCGCCATGATTAAAGAGCGAAAACCATTTACAGATGAACACATTTCTATTAACCCAAGTTACTTGAATTTTGGCTTGCAAAGGTCATAGTAATCGTGACATTTATTGATTATATTCAACGCTGAACAATTTGTTGAGGGTGAGTGCCCTCAACCTAAAATGCATGTAACAAACTGTATCATGCATGAACATATAGGACGCGCATGGGGAAAGCCCTTCAATATTTATCTATGGGGAAAAGTGTCACGCACTTTTTTTTGTTCCTCATAGTAACCACTTCTGTCTCATTAGCTGCTATTCCTTCTGGCTACTATGACGGGGCATCTGGAAAATCTGGTTCAACCCTGAAATCTGCTCTGAACGATATTATTGATGGTCATACTGAATTTCCCTACACCAGCAGTGGAACTGATGTCTGGGACATTCTGAAAGTTAGTGATAGAGACCCTAACAACTCAAGCAATGTCATTTGTGTCTACACCCAATATT
>Ga0233435_1002909_pt1 | contig 13674 bp, 14 predicted proteins | sample SI_122_August201_3_FD_182735 | JGI IMG/M metagenome (GOLD analysis project Ga0233435, IMG submission 182735) | Seawater microbial communities from Saanich Inlet, British Columbia, Canada - SI_122_August2016_135_MG | ecosystem: Environmental > Aquatic > Marine > Inlet | place: Canada: British... | reverse complement strand
ATTATTACCATAAAATTTTTAAACAAAAACCCTATTTTAGACTGACAGTAATAAAAAAATATTCAATTTTCAATCTCACGCCGTTTTTATATATTTTTTGTCTTATAAATGTCCCCTAAACTGGCGAGCCATAGTTGTCAACGCAACTAATGGAATTCCATTTCCTTCTGTTTTAGATTCTCTCTCTTTCTTTCGCTTTGCCATACAAGAGGTCATAGCTTTTTCTTTTCCTCCTTTTGTAAAACGAACATTAGCAAAACTTCTGCTACAATACGACCTATCTTGCCCTTCTGGTGTTCTCATTTTTGCTAATTCGTCAAAGAAACCTGTCCCACTAAAAGGATTTAATTTTGAATAATTTTCTAAAATACCTCTACCACTTCGTGGGGCTGCCTCGCCATCGCTATCACTATCTGTTCCATCTCTTTCCCGTCTAAGTTTTTTAATTTTTTCTTCTAAATGTGTTAAAGCGGTTAAACCTCTATTTTCTTCTTCTACATCACCATACAGTATAGCGTTCAATATATCATTTGCAAGAACCCATAATTTAGACCGTTTCCTGCTACGGGGAAGAGTTCTAAGGAATCTAAAAGCTTCATCAACTCTTAGATTTGCTCTATATAGCATATCCGTTCTTTTACCGCTTCCACTAATACCATCTCCATCAATATTGCCCCGTGATGGCGCGTCATAAGGGTCTCGTTTATTCGCTGATTTTGTCCTATATGTATCAATCTCTGCTAATCTTTCAATAGCATTTTCTTTCACTTGTCTGTTTCCGCTTGATAAATCGCTTATAATAGATGAAATTCTGCGAAGCATATTCTCATTTTCAGTATTAAATTCTCCCCTTATATATATATCATATAATTCGTTTGCTCTATTTATCGCCTGAGTTCTTCTATTACCTCCGCCACTTTTATTACCCTTCCCCTCTACCAGCATTTTTTGAATATTTTTGAAGTTTGTCCCTACATCAGCGAGTTTCTTAGCCCATTTCGGTAAAAGGTCAGCTATATCCTGTTTAATCCACGCCATATCTCCGCTTAATTGATTTGCTTTCATAAAATTTAATACGAAATCTTGGCAATTGTTTAAAAAACTTGAATAACTGAAAAATTTTTCTTTACCCATTAGTTTCATAGTATTATCAACCATCTCGTTTAAAGTCATTGCGGGACCGTTGTATTGTAAAGGGATACACTCCATTTCTGGTTTAGCCCGTTTATGTTTAGCGGTTCTCAATCTCATATCTTCATTTTTATCAAGGGCTAATTCAGGTGCGCCTTCAACTGAAAATAAAATTTGTAAGTGGAATAGGTCATCGTGTGGAACTTTACGACCCAATAAATTTGCTACATTTTTAACCATCTCATTTGTGCTAATTGGATAGCGACACGCTACAAAACTACTCGGTAAAACTTTCCTATCACCGTATTTAGCGAATAATGTTCTTGATTGAGGGGGCCAATTATCACGAGTACCTTTTGTAAGTGCATGTTTAACCCCTTCAACTTGTTTCTTTGTAATGGGTAGTTTAATTTTTGTTTTATTTAACTTCTCCCAAAGTCCTGAGCCGTCTTCCATATATTTATAATATAATCTAAGATAATAATATAATGAAATTTGAAAAATCCACAAGGAAAAATAAAAAGTATATGGTTATATCACCAAGCGGTAAAAAAATTCATTTTGGTAGTGCTTCTATGGAACACTATCGTGATTCTACACCATTAAAATTATATAGCCATTTAGACCATAATGATAAACAACGCCGTAAAAATTACCTTACACGGTCAAAAGGTATAAAAAATAAGGATGGTAAATTAACTTATAACGATAAAGAGAGTGCTAATTATTATAGCCGTAAATATTTATGGTAAATTTTCTTATATATATATTATATACATATGAAAAAAGACGAAATTATAAATTTTGATGATTTAATTCCAGATGAATTAAAAATACATCCAAAAAATATACACAAATTAATGCCCCAGCATCCCGCCCTTTGTGTTCTATCAGCAGGTTCAGGTAGAGGAAAAACTAATTTATTGTTAAATATTTTGATAAAAGGGATGGTATTTGATAAAGTATATATTTTTATTCGTGATGACAGCGAGGACGCTTACAAATATTTAAAATCGTTATATAAAAAAATGATTAGAGAGATGGATAAAACATTAAATAAAAAGCACAAGTTAGAAGATATATTTATTTTAACAAATGATTTAGGTAAAATTCCTAAGTTAGACGATTTAGATAAAGATATACAAAACGCCGTGATTTTTGATGATTTAATTAGTGCTGATATGGCAACACAAAATAAAATAAAAATTCTGTACGAGGCTGGCAGGAAGAGAAATGCGAGCCTGTTTTACCTGACCCAATCATATTTTGCTGTTCCAAAAGGAATTAGATTAAATGCTAATTTTACCGCTGTGTGGTCTGTAAATAGAAGAGAATCCCGTTTGCTTGCTGATACATACGCTACTGACTTAGACTATGATGAATTTCACGATATATTAAATACAATAACAAGAAAAGGACGGCACGATTTTCTAAGCATCAACGACAAACAACCTAAACTGATTGATAAACTTCGGTGGAACTTGTTTAAAAAAATACCAAAAGAATTAAGAACCGAAGCGTTTGAAGATTCAAGCGATAGCGAATAAATGCGTTTTATTTTAAAATATTAAAACTTTTATATATTATAAAAATGGTTGGAAAGAAAAATAACTCTCTTCAAGGAAAAAAATTCTGCGAACCTTGTGGGAAAGATATAAGCACATCATATTTTAGTAAACATTTAAAGACGATTGGTCATTTGCGTAATGCGGATAAAAGTCCAGCCCCGAAAGAATCAAGTGATGAAAGTAGTGCCTCTGTATCCAGTAGTTCTGATGAACAATTAAAATTAGACAAAATTATATCAAGTAGCGAAGAAGAAGAGAGCGAGAGCGAACAAGAACAAGAACAAGAGCAACCCGTTGATGAAAAAAAAGATACATCGCAAAGCGAAGAAGAAGAAGAAAGTGAAGAAAGCGAACAAGAAAGTGAAGAGGAAGAAGAAGAATCTGAACCAAGTCCTGAACCAAGTCCTGAGCCTGTTAAAAAATCTAAAAGGGTTAAAAAAAATGTTAAGGTTAAAGTAGAAAAACAGAAATCTAAACCAAAACCTAAAAAAGCGGGTTTATATGCTTTATCAAGTAGTGAAGAAGAACCAGACCAATCTGTTAATCCATCAGGCTTTTTAAAATTCGTTAATACACTAAATAATGATTTTGATATTACAGAAGCGGACGATATAAAAAAAGTTTTTAACTCAGTTATGGGCTTTGGTAAAAGTTCATACCATATTAATCCATCAGTTAAAAATCAATTATCAAGGTATTTAAATAAATATGAGCGTGATAATAGCCATTTAGATGAGGATACAGTTCATCAATATCTTAGCGAGTTTTTATCTAATTATTAAGTATAAATGTCAGAACCTATAACTATGGCGGCAGTGATAGGTGTTTTAACCATATTAATAGGTAAGTCAGTCTATTCTATTAGCAAACGGGTAAAAAAATCTAAATGTACCAATGGCGGGGTTGAAATGGATTTTGAAGGAAATCAAGATTGTCCTGAAAAACAGAAACGACACAATAGAAGACATAGAAAGAGAAAACACAGGAGGGACCCTTTGAAACATAAAAATAAAGCAAAAGCAAAAGAAACTAAATTAAAAAAATTGTAGATATAATATATAATTATTATCTTATTATAATTATATAAATATATAGGATGAGTCGTGCATATACATTTCAAAATTGGAGCGATAGAGATGCTAACCGTCTTTTAGACCAAATGGCAAGTATCCGCGACAAGAACCGCGTGTTATTACAGGGCTTTAACGATGATTATTATAAAAACACTTTAAAATTTGAACCTATTACTGATTATTTAAGGAAGCCTATAAAAAATTTGAAGGCATTAGCAGAGGCACAGCCAGTTTATGCTTATCTTTTAAATCAATTATTAAATATTGTAGATGATAATAGTTTATCACAGCTTGAACTTTTAACCCGTGCTGGTGATTATCTTGGAACACTCGTAGACGATTTTCCATTTTTGATGGAAGATTTAAAAAATATAAATAGGGGAATACAAAATTTACAACAGGTTGGAGCCGTTGGAGAACAGGGTTCTCTCCCAGAAAGTTCATTAGAGCCATCAATTGAAACAGGTTCAACAGTCTCAACCGAACAACAACCAGAGCAACAATTAGTTGTGCGAGATGATTTGAAGGCTGAGTTAGTAATGGCGTTTAACTCATTTGACGATGTAAATATTTTAAGAAATAGAGAACTTGTAGCAATTAAAAATAAACCCGAGTATAAAGCCTTAGCATTAGACCCACTTATCAATATGAAAATTGGAAACGAGAAAATGGTTAGAGATTATGTTTTAAAAAGATATATTGACGAATATGAAGGCGGATTCACGGGTGAAGTTGAAACAGATGAGAATGATATTACAAGAATTATAGGAGAAATAGGTCAAGACAATACATTAATGGACGCATTTAATAATAGTTTATCAAGTGATTTTAACAGGTCATTACAGTCAGTAGTAGTAGATGAATATAATAGAATAACTGATACACTTCAAAGAGACCCAGAAATGACACCAAGGAAAATGATTGAACCAGCAGAAGAAGAGGAATACCCTTTTAAACCTAAACCATTTGATATAAATCCCGAAGAGACCCCAGAAATTGACCCTACAAAACCAGCAGGCACAAGAGCAGACAGAGAAATACAAAAAAGTGCGAGTAAAATGTTAAATATTATACACACTTCAAGGCGACCAGAAAGATTATACGACGAAATATTAGCAGAATATAATAAAATTTCCGCTAAGTATCCAATTGATGAGAAAATGATACCATATCAGGAAGCTTTTAGAGCAGATTTAGAAATAGCGGGTATAATAGATTCAGCAATAGACACAGTGATAAGGGTTCTTACATTATTTGATGAGAGATTGAAAGAGGCAAACCCACAGCATAAAATACGAACACCAAAACAACAAATGAATCAGGAAGGTTTTGAAGGTAGTGTAGTTTTAACCTTAGAGAGTAAGGTAAATGAATTACAGGACGAATATGCTAAATCTATATCCAGAGAGGTAGGTCTTTCTCCTAATAATATTTTTAAACGAATTTTTAAACGGTATAAAAGTAGATTATTGACAGAAGGATTTGAGGAATATATGGAGGGAGTTCGTGAGGATTTCCCTACTGTTCCACCAAAACCAGAAGATATAGCGCAAGCACCCGAGAAAACACTTGATGAAGCTATGGGATTCGCAAGCCCAGTATCACCTGAACCAAGTGTAGGAACTATTGAAACAGGTCCGTCAGGTGTTCCAGTAGGAACAGGTATAATTCCCGCCAGATTACATAAGAAGGCGCTCAAAAAATTAGAATTAGAAGATAAACGGAAAAAAAAATTAGCACCTAAGAAAAAAGCAGCAGCAAAGCGTAAAGCAGCAAAGAAACAGAAAGCAATTGATAAAACTCAGCCAGTGGTAGATGCTATTAAACAATTAGAGAAAGAAATTAAAGACCTTAGAGAAGGAAAAAAAGGAACTGGTGCGTATTCAAATGCGAATGCTTTTTCTTTCACACAAGATAAGAAAACATTAGCACAAGCAAGAAAACAAGTGAAATCAGGAGCAACAGGTAGAAGCGGTAGAGGAATAGCAAAAATTCCAGATGGAAATAAATTAAAGAAAGAAATGGAAATATTAATGGCATCACACAAAGCGGGAAATAAAGGAGGTAGATTGACGGCACAAGCAAGTAAAAAATTTAATGAATTATTAGCATCGGGTTATTTATCAAAAGAAGAAGAAAGGAGAATGAAAAATTTTTTGAAACGAGCATAAATAAGCTTTTTAAAAAAAAGCTTTTAAAAAAAAGTTTTAAAATATAATCTTATTATATAATATATAATGAGTTTTACAATTAATTTAAATAGCACTGACGCATCTGCTACTGGACCATCAGATAATTTTAGAGTGAATTTCAAGCCACCCCTTTTCTTTGGTGCTGGTAAATATGAATGCGCTCTTGTTTCCGCGAATGTGTGGAATAGTATAGCAAATGTTTCCGCTACGGAATACAATAACGCCCGTTTTAGTTATGTGGTAGCAGCAACCACTTATGACATTGATATCCCAGAAGGAACTTACTCTATTGTAGATTTAAACGCCGCAATATTTCAGGGTTTAGTAGATGACGGCAACGAAGGACCAGCAGGCACACCATCAATAGAATTAGTCCCTAATTTCAATACCTTAAAAATTGAAATTGTTATTAACGACCCCGCTTTTAGTGTAGATTTAAGCACAAGTGATTTTTACAAACTTTTAGGATTTAGCGATGCCCAAGCAGCCGCCCCCATAACAGTTTCAACCGTTGGCGATAATGTAGCAAATATTAATAACGATATTAATAAATTATTAATCACAACCACATTTTTAGATAATTCAGGTGCTTCTTATGATGGAGCAACTACATCTAATGTGTTATACTCGTTCGTATTCTCAAACCCACCGGGGGCTAATGAAGATATTACACCAGCAGAACGATTATATATTCCAATGAATAACGCTAAGCAAATCAGTTATGTACAGATGCAAATCAAGGATAATTTAAATAGAGATGTAGATTTTAGAGGCGAGCCAGTTAGTTATTTATTACATTTAAGAGAGCTTAAATAAATATTTTTGGTTAAACTTTTTTCTAAGTATAATTATATAAAGAAATATGAAACATTATTACACTCGTAGAGTTGGAGGTAAAAAAATAGTATGTGCTAAAACTCCTCAGGGACAAGGTATGTTTACATTTGGCGAAGACCCAAGACAAACAATTAAACGGGCTATGATGATGCGCGGTAAAGGAATGGGACCACACGGTGCTGGCTTCTTTGAAGACATTGGCAAAGCAATCAGCAAAGGAACAAAAGCAGTAGTCAAATTCGTGAAAGCCCCAGCAACCAAAGCGGTTATTAAGCAAGTCCGTCAAGTTGGTTCACCATTTGTAAAGAAAGGTGTAGAAAAAGGAATGGAAGCATTACCAGGTCTTTTAGCAATGAACCCAAAAACCGCAGCATTAGCACCCGTTGCGCAGATGGCTGGGCCAATGGCAACTAAGGGAATTCTTAAAGGTTTAGAAATGGGAGAAGCCCAAGCAGAAAAAGCGGGATACGGCTTCTTTGAAGACATTGGCAAAAAATTTAAAACACATCCAACAAACTCGTATGGGTACGCCCACGCCCGTCCACTTCCAAAATGGAGAACGAAGAACCCACGACCTAATGAACGCAGAATTCCAGCATACCAAGCGAGTAAAATGGGACGGGGTTTATACGACCAAGCACCTAAGGGCGGAGCAATTCAACGCAACGATGGTTTAAAATATAAGAGAAATCAATTAGGAAAATACAACCAACGCCGAACAATTACACAAGAAACAATTAAGAAAGTCCCACATTTAGCCGTAGGCGCAAAAGTTTCAGGACACGGATTAAAACCGCTATAAATTAAGCTTTTTAGAAAAAAGCTTGACCAAAAAATTATAAAAAAAAATTTATTATTGCTTAGCGGTAAATAATTTAATTTAAACTGTTAATTAATTTAAATTAAATCTCAAAAATTTTTTTCTAAGCATATATTATAAAATAATTATGAAAGCCGTTAATCTTAGTGATAATCAACTTGATGTGTTTGAAGCACCAACCATAGACAGTACTATTGAAGACCAACAATATGTGGTCTATTACGATGATGATGGTGAAACATTCACCTCACAAAAAACAAATAACTATGTCATCCGCACTAAGGATTTAAATAGTTTCCTTAACATCCGTGATTCGTTCCTTGAACTTTCAATCGCTGGAAATGTGTCTGTTGGTGCTTTACTCCAACGCGATGGTGTTGCTCCCGCAGCAGGTGTTGAAGGTTTACAAAATCTTCCAGAAACTGATGGAGGTATATTAACAATCAAAGACCACAACGACCAACTCGCCACACGAAAAAACTTCAATGGCGACGCAACTGGTGCCGTTATTATTAAAAACGCGTGGTGCTGGTTCTCCAATGTAAGATATACCATCAACGAGGTGACTATTGAAGACATTAGCGAACCCCAAGAATGCTCTGATATGAAATTATACAAAAACCTTAACCCAGACAGCGCCAAAGCATACAACAAGATGAATTTCTACAATGGTCCAAGCCACCCTAATGCTTTAACCCCACAAAACTATATTGACGCAAACACTGGTGATATTCAGCGTTCATTCATTCCTCTTACATCTCTTTTAGGTGTAGATGATGCTAAACTTATGCGAGGTCTTAAACATACCCTCCACCTTACACCTCAACGGGATTACACCCAAGTCGTTCAGGCTATTGCGGTTGATGATGATGGCAACAATACAACAGCCGCATTCACTCCATCAGCACCAGACCTTTACATCCAACGCCTTCGTTGGTGGGTTCCAGTCGCTGAACCGTCTCTTAAATCTATCCTTGATTACGATAGAGAAGTAGACAGCGGTGCCTCTACCATTCACCTCTTTTGCGGAATGAGACATTATTACAGTGAAAACTCTACCGCTCAGCAAAGAAACTACTATGTCAATAGCGAGGACAACCATATTAAACGAGTGTATGTCTGGGTTATGTCAGTTGAAAAAGAAACAGCATACACCGAAAGAAACTTTGAGCGTGGTATTGAATCACTCACAGCCGTTGAACTCCGCCTCAACAGCGAAATCCTTCCCCGTGAACGGCTTAACTTTGTTCTCTCCGCCGATGATGTTGATGCTTCTCGCCCATACAATATGATGCTTGACGCACAAGATAAATCACTATGGAATCCCGATAATGAACCAGTTCTTACATTTGAAGACTGGCGTTCATCTCAGAACCTCTTCGTGTTTGAAGCACCGCAAAGATATGACCATCTTGACGCAAAATCCCAAGACGTTAACGTTAAGGTTAACTTCTCCGCTGCTCCTGCCGAATACCGAATTCACGTAGTAGTAGAGACTGAAAATCAAATGATGGTAAGCGGAAGCGATAACCGAGTTACCCTTGGTCTTACCCGCGAACGCCTTGAATCTGAATAAGCGTATAATTTTTAACCCCCGAGGATAGAATTAAATTTTAATATCTAAGATACAAATATATAAAAATGGAAAATATTACTTCAATCGTTAAGGGGAAAATATTAGGTCTTCTAATGTTTAAAAATGAAAGACCTAATATAAAACGCACCTTGCGTTCGTTTGAACCGATGATTGACAGATGGCTATTTATAGACACAGGTTCAACTGATGGCACAGAACATAAAATAAAGTCCGTATTAAGGAAACAAAATAAAATTTTTGATATAGTTAAAACCCCTTGGGTAAGTTATAATTTTAACAGGAATTTATTATTAGATGGTGCGAAACAACTTGATAAAATATATAGTTGGACTATTATGGTTGATGCTGGTGATGAATTAAAAAATTTAGAAAGTTTAAAGCAAACTTTATTAATGGATAATGATTTTAATATGTGTTATATCCCGATTGAAACGGATGGCTCTGTTAAATATTGCCAACCCCGTTTATTATCTAATCCTACTGATTTAAGATATAGATATCAATTACACGAAACAATTCGCCCAGTGAGCGATACAAAAGTAAATAATAATTTAAGAAATCACGAAAACCCTTTTACTATTATTCACAATTACAGCGATGATAAAGTAAATAACAGAGACCGCAGTAAAGACGGCGAAAGATTATTAGCAGAGATGGGGAACCCTTCATTTGATAATTATGATAGGAAAAATAGATTAGAAAATGTAGTTCATCATTATATTCGTTTTAACAATTTAGAAGAAGCACGAAAACATTTTGACACATTAGTTAAGGAATACTATGAATTTGATGAAACGGATGCGAATAGTGAGTGGGATAGAATAAATAAAATAATCTCTAATAATATAGTATAAATGGGTGAATTATTTGACGAGTTAATTTCAAACCTTACATTAGTAGAGAGATTAAAGTTTTTAAAAGAACTAAATAAAAATGATATTGATGGTGCGAACGACGACGATTTAGTTTTAAAAGTTTATAAAAGTATTGTAGATAGACGAAAACAAGAAAAGAAAGAGAAACCTAAAAAAGAGAAGAAGGTAGATATTTCTACAATTTTAGGGGGTGGAATTAAAACAATTAGAGAGAGTGAAGTTCATCCTTTAACATTAGGGGGTATAAATCATTATTTTAAGAATGATAAATTTTATCAAGGAACTCATATGTCTAATGCTTTACCGAAAAAATTAAAGAACCAAGCAATAATTATTAATTTAGAAGATATAGAAACAAACGGCAACGGTACTCACTGGGTATGTGCGTTAAATAAGAACGGACAGAACTATTACTACGACAGTTTTGGTGTGCCACCTGATGATGATGTATTAGAAATGTTTAAAAATAGTGGAGGTAAATCTTACTATAATGATTCACAGCAGCAAAAAATAGAATCTATTCGTTGCGGATATTTTTGTATATATGTTATTAATAAAATTTTTAAAGATGGTTGGACTGTTAAGAAGACACTTAACAGTATGGGAGATGAACCGAGTAATAAAAATGAGGAGTTAGTAGTAGAAGATGTTAAGGATGCGGAAGATTAAATAAAATCTAATTATATATATATATAATAGTAATGAGCGGAAACACTTACCCCTTTGGATATGTAGGTCCTCTTTATGGTATTGATTTTAATAATGCCAATAAACTGAATTCTATACCAATAGACACCGCTACACCATCAAATAATGCGGTATTACAATATAACTCTACAACACAAACATATGAACCAAAAAGTAGTGTAGTATTTGATGACATAGAACAAACTAATCCAGTATATAATTTTATGGAATGTGGTAGCACTGGGGCGCAAACATTATCAAATAATGCCGTTTCATCTTTAACATTTTGGGGAGTAAGCAATTTATTAGGTCCGGCAATTGTTAAAGCCGATGTTGTAGACCCGTTAGACAATGCGTACGATTTTATAGTTTTAGAAGATGGTATTTATTCCGTTGAAACAACAATCACATTCAGTGCTAATCCAAATGGCGAACGAGTATTAATTATTTATATTCAAGGTTCCAATAAGGGGCACGAGTTGGATTCTGCGACTGCGCCAAATGCTAAACGAATGCACTGCTCTGCTCGTGATTTTATGACAGCGGGAGATAGAATAAGAATCGCAGCATTTCAAAACTCTGGTGGTAATTTAAGCGTAGGAAGTAGTGCAGGGTTAAATCGTTTAACGATTTTTAAAGAACAATAATTTATATTAATTTCTATGTATTAATATATAGAAAATAATGGCAGGAAATACATATCCATTTGGTTGGGTAGGACCTCTTTACGGTTTAGATATAGGCAACGCCACAAGTATTCAAGGTGCGGCAGTAGACCCAGCACCAACAAACGATGATATATTACAATATAATGCTGGTAATAATACTTGGGAAAATAAAAACATCGGCGAGGTTTTAGAAATAACGGGCAGTGATAACCAAGTGATGCGGTATGACACTGACACTGGTTTCATCCAATCATCTAATTTAATAATAACAGATACAGATAATTTAACAGGTGTAAATACTTTACAAGTAAACGAATTAGATGGACCCGCAGCGGGTATTACAACCGCCACAGATATAGACGCGGGAGCGAATAAAGTTAAATCAACGGCAGTCCCCGCAGCGAATGATGAATTAACAAATAAATTATATGTAGATGGAGAAGTAGCCGATAAAGTTGATGGTCCTGCGGTTGTGGTAGATACAGCATTAGCAATATATGATGGGACAACAGGTAAAATTATAAAAGGTTCTTCTATAACAATACCAGCACCTGCTGGTAATGGTATGGATTTTAATAATGGCGATTTGATTAATCTGCGTAATCTTTTAGTAAGGGATATAACTCCACAGGATGCTTTACCAGCGACTGGCATAGATATAAATGGTAATTTAAATGTAGGGACTAATTTCGTAAATAATAGTGCCGTGCCTACAAATAACGACCATTTAACAAATAAATTATATGTGGATGGAGAAGTAGCCGATAAAGTTGTAGGACCAGCAAGTGTTGCTGATACCCGTATATGTGTTTTTGACGGCACTACTGGGAAATTGATAAAACAGGAAAATATTAATATTTCTGGGACTTTATTAGAGGGCTTTGATGATATCGGTAATCCCTCGCGAATTGAAATTGGAAATGATTTATATATGTTTGAAAATGATATAGCTGCGGTAGCTGATTTAGGCGTAGATAGTATTACCGCAAATACTGGCTCAGTAATCACATTTAACAATAAACCTCAAAGTAGCACAGCACCATCTGTAAACGACGATTTAACAAATAAATTATATGTTGATTCAGTTGTAGGAAATTTATATTGTATGATTGCTGACGGTGCTACTGTAAGCGATGGAGACCCTGAAACGAGTTTATTAGCATCAGGTGTTGGAGATTCCGTAGGAACTTTAACAGTTCCAGCGAACGGCTTTGCGGTAGGAGATGCTTTTCATTTTGTGGTAGCAGGTGATTGTGTTTTTGACAATAGTAATGAGATTACATTAAAGTTAAACAATAGTGGCACACTTGCTTCAATCACAATGGAATTAGAGGATACAACTGGTACCACAAGTTGGGAGCTCGAAGCTGATTTTGTTATAAGAAGTATCGGTTCATCAGCTTCTATTATCACAAATTTTGATTTTACATTTAACAAGAAAGCTTTAAAAGACTTCAAGGGTGTCAGGAATGTCGTTGTTTCATCCATAGATACAACTGTTTCTAACACATTAGATATTACTGCCGAATTTACAGTAGCGCCCCAGACTTCAAGTATTACCGCTAAATTGGCATATCTTAAACGAATGCATTAAATATTTTACCGCTTAGCGGATATAATTTTACCGCTTAGCGGATATAATTTTAAAAATTTTAATAAAAATATATTAAAAATATATTTTAATCAAACCATCCAGCGTTAAATTTCCATTCCCTTTCCTCCTCACTATCACTAAAATCATCACTATCAAAACTATAATATGATTCGTCCCTGAAATCATATTCACATTGAAAAAAAACTTTAACACAACTTATTATATCGTTTAATTCTTGTTTACTGTAATGGTCAAATTCACGGTAATCATCTAAATCAATGTCGCATTCTCGTAGGTATTCAAATACTTTGTCTGTTGCTGATATAGAGGTATAGCCATTTTTTAGCTTCGTGGTTATTGTAAAATCTTCCCACCTGCGATTATTGAATTCTCTAATAGTTCTATAACAGTACTTTTTAGTATATTTTACTTTCATAGAATACCCGTTTGATTCCGTATTTTCATATATTTTTTTATGGTCGCCATTCATTTTATAGTAATCATCAGCTGGGTTAATTTGTTTAACCACCTCGTTAAACTTATCTTTATTTCGTTCAGTAATAACATAGTTTTTGATAATGTTCATAATGTCTTGGCAAATCATAATATAATATGTGAAAGAAATATATTAA
>Ga0233435_1002902_pt1 | contig 13710 bp, 14 predicted proteins | sample SI_122_August201_3_FD_182735 | JGI IMG/M metagenome (GOLD analysis project Ga0233435, IMG submission 182735) | Seawater microbial communities from Saanich Inlet, British Columbia, Canada - SI_122_August2016_135_MG | ecosystem: Environmental > Aquatic > Marine > Inlet | place: Canada: British... | reverse complement strand
AAAGTATTTTTTTACCAGAGGTTATTTTAGAACCAAGTTCTGTTATTTCATCGTTGACTGTGATTGAAGTTGCGTTGGTAGGATTATCTATTAGTCTTGTGATATACTATATGTTAAGCACCCATCTCATTAATTTCTATGTAAAGCTAGTTGAAATGTTACATTACAAAATTAAATGGATTTTGGTGGGGATTATAAGTATACTTGTATGGATAGATGTTTATACATCTGAAATTACAATATCACACTACCTAACACTGCTGTGTTTCTTTATGATGATTGGCATAATATTAAAACACTACAGAGTTAGTGCTATAGTGTTTCTATTCTCAATTATACTTAGTGACAAACTGATATGGTTGGGTATACAAAACTTCAAATTATATTTTTAAAGGAGATGATAAATTGAATTTAACACATAGTACAATAGTTACTGTAATTATGGCAACAACTCTTTCCACTAGTGCAATGGCTATTAATTTTACAAATTGGTTTTCCGATGATGACATTACCATCATCAATACTTCTAGCAAAGCAAGTCCAGCCACAGTATTCAGCACAGCATATAAAGATGCTATCGGTGCTAAATGGTACCAAGCTAGAAATTGCGAAGATGGAATTAAAAAATTCAATGATACAAAAAATGCTGTAATGGCATACAATAGTTCAATTGAATTTGCTGCTAGAAACAAAGGATTAAACTGTACCCTTGCTGGCACTACGGGCAGGCAAACTGTCTTTATCGGCAAAACACCAATGCATATATGTCGCTTGCCTGGTTCAACTGCTGAATTTGGTAACAACAAAACAACATTAGGAATGGCTAGTATGTATGCTACCAAAAAACACCAACAAAACTTCATCGATAATGGTGCAAACGTAAAAATAATCCCATACAGCGGTAGCAAAACTGTGCTAGCTGCAATTAAAGCAGGGGATATTGATTTAGGATGGATGGGTTCAGGGTTGGCTATTAAACAAGGCAACAACCTAGATTGCCTATATAGCACTGATCCAACATCAACTAATTTTTTAGGCAAGTCTGTTGATGTAACTATTCCTAATTTCGCCATTACTTACGTTTTATACACCAATAATGAAGCATTGACTGATCAACTAAGATCTGCAAAAGATAACGATGGGTTTAACCAATTCCTAAAATCCTCAAATACATCGGGCACATTCATTAATACACAGGACAACATAAATGATGTTCTTAAATATGTTGATTTAATGTATCGCACGTGGGCTGATTGATGTATAACTACAACAACAAAGGATATTATGAAGTTAACCATAAAACATTCGCTAATAAATTAGAAGCAATTGTATATGCCAACGAAGTAGGATGGAAGGGCATTAAATGGAACTTCAATGATGATTTATGGAATAAACAACAATTCACGATTGAACCCACCGAAGATCTTCTGACATTGTACAAAGAACGCGCCCAACAATTAAGAGATGAGTATGATCGTATAGTCGTATTCGTAAGCGGTGGTGCCGATAGCACTGCTGTTTTACAATCATTCATTAATAATAACATCCGCATAGATGATATTTTTATATTTGGGGCGTTCTCGGCTGAGGAAAATGTCATCGGCAACCTATCAAACGATGATTATGGTTATTTTACCCGTGAAACCGAACTGCTTGCAAAACCATTAATAAAGCAGGCACTACAAAAGCAACCACATATCAATGTAATTGAATGGGATTGGACGGATTTTATTTTGTCTAGCTTCGATGACCTTGATTGGATATGGAAGGTAGGTGGTAGATTTAGTCCAAATATGCGGGCTCGTTCAAATTTTCATAAAGTATACAAAAAGCATCAACGACTAGAAGAAAACGGAACGAAGATTGCATTTATTTTTGGTGTCGATAAACCAAGGTTAATGCGCGATGATTCCTCTATCTACCTTGTATTCAACGATTCATTAATAACCACCGGGTCTAGTATATCAAATGATATACTAGAACATAAATGGGAGCATGATGAATTCTTTTTTTGGAGTGTTAATTCTCCGAAAATAATCATAAAGCAAGCACATCAGATAATAAACTTCATTCACCAACGGAAATTAGTTAATACGATTCCACATATATCACACGACAACAATGTATCGTGGCATCATACAACCTATTATGGTACAATTAATCCAATTATATATCCAGAATGGAATCAAAATATATGGCAAATTGAAAAACCAACAAGCCCAACGTACAATGAGATGGAACGCTGGTTCTTTGCATCAGATCACAAATCCCTAGCTAGGTGGAAAGGTAGCATAGACGAGGTTTCGCGCATAGTTGGATCGGGTTGGTTAAATAAGGGAGAAATATACGGTGGATTAACTGGGAATTTAAGTCCATTGTATAAGATCGCAGATATACCGAAAGTCATCTCATAAAATACCCCATGGATGAATAGATATTTTTAGTTGCAATTATCAAATAATTTTAATATATCAGACGAACTTACTTAACAGACATAGGCAATGCCATCATCCATGCTGAATTACCGCAGTCAAAATAACGGTCATGTTTGTTGTTTGCCATATTCTCCCTCCGCATTAAGAGTTTGCATTGCTTGGTTGTCTTTTATAAAAGATCGCAGTGATGTATAATCCATGAATAGTATTTACGCACCCGGTATAGGTGAACTAAATTTAAAAAATTCTTGACACCATCGACAAATGAATGTATCATATGCAAACTTACTTAAACAACAGACATAGGAGAATCTAATGTCAGACACACGCACACTTACTTCAAAAGAAGTTCATAAATCACTGCTTCGCTGTGCTTCCGTAAAGCAACCAGCATTTCTCTGGGGGCCACCTGGCATCGGTAAATCGGATCTCGTTCAACAAATTTCAGATCATCTTAATGGTCATATGATTGATCTACGAATGGGACAATTAGACCCAATGGATCTCCGTGGTATTCCAGTACCAAACAAAGAGACGAAACAGATGGAGTTTTACCCATTAGATGCACTTCCTACTGAGGAACTAGCAGCGAAGCATAAAACTATTGTACTATTCATGGATGAACTTACATCAGCACCACCAGCTGTACTTGGTTCAGCATACCAGTTGATATTAGATCGAAAGCTAGGCAATTACAAACTACCTGATAATGTAGTTATCATTGCTGCTGGCAATCGAGAAAGTGACAAAGGTGTTACCTTCCGTATGCCGACACCACTTGCTAACCGATTTGTTCACTTTGAAATGGGTGTTGATTTTGACTCTTGGTTAGAATGGGCAGTCCACAATCGGGTACATAAAGATATTGTTGGATATTTAACATTCGCAAAGAGTGATCTTTATGACTTTGATGCTAAATCATCTAGCCGTGCATTCGCTACACCACGTAGCTGGACATTTGCAAGCAAGTTAATCCACGACGATGATGATGTTGGTACTATGACTAACCTAATAGCTGGAACGGTTGGTGACGGGATTGCAGTTAAGTTTATGGCACATCGCAAGTATGCATCCAAGATGCCCAATCCGTTGGATATTCTAAATGGCAAGGTTACAGGATTAGAGATTCGTGAAGTATCAGCTATGTATAGTTTAGTTACTAATATGTGTTATGAACTAAAGGATGCGTTAGACCGTGACACCAATACAAATGATTTTCATAAAATGGCTGATAACTTCTTCGGTTTTATGATGGATAATTTTGAAGTTGAACTTGTTGTTATGGGTGCAAGAGTGGCACTTCGGGTATACGAACTACCATTACAGCCAACTAAGTTGAAAAACTTCGATTCCTTCCATGCAAAATATGGAAAATATATTCTTCAAGCAACCGAATAATTAATGTAAGTGAAGTTTGCCTTGTCTTCTAAAAAATAAGGATTAGTCCACGTCAATGTTTTCCTTCCATTTATTGTATGCAGCAACACATTCATCAAAATTGACAACTTTATTCATTTTATCTGCAGTAGTGGTTGATTTAATAGGAATCGGATCTAATAATATTTTCTGCTCACATAATAAATTAATTTTGGCAGATAACTTATCAACAAGAGTAGCTACTTGCTGAACATAGCCATTTGATGAATCAATGCTGGACAGGTATCCACACGCAGTATACTCGGCTATACTTAACCCATATTTTTGTTTAATAGTCATTGATGATGGCGCTATTTCTTGTAATATGTTATCTATGTCCAATGACAAATCTTCATATTCTATCCTTGTTTCAGATGGGAAATAAGTATCAACGAAATCTATATAATCCACATAAAGATTAGAACTATATATGACTGCATTGGTATCCACCGTGAATGCTTTATCCGCATATAATTGCTTACGTTCACGCACAGAATGCACATTATTGCATTGTTTTTCCGGTGGTCTATCCGTTTGCTTCCTTATTCCGTAACACATAGCATAATCAAATATATTATTTCTCTCTACAATAATAATATTAAAAAAATCTTTTAAGAAATCATAAAACGCAATCTTTTGTTTTGTCGTTTCGTGCCGGTTAATCATATGCTCGTATGCTATTCTGCAAACAATCGGAGTACTGATTTGCTCCAATCACTGCTGAATTCGTGCAACCGATTGCTCGTTAATATCCATCCATTGTTTAATTAACCTATTATCCACTAGTGCTATTCCATTTAATAGTTCGTGTGGGTTTGATACACGCGAGTCCAACAGTTCATGTATCCAAAAAGTTAAGCTACGTTGAAGATATGTGCTACCTGTTCCAAAAGATGATAAAATTAAATATGGCTTCATATCAAGTTCTCGGTAATGTCATCGGGTATTAAAAACGACAGATCCTTTGTTACATCATATGGTAACTCAAAATTTTTATAATCAATTGCTTTGTTCTTTGCAACATCTCTGGCAATACCAGAGGTTTCTGATCCTAAAATGATTTCTTGTAAATAATCATAATGCGCTAATGTATTAGGATGATTATCAAATTTATTCCAATACTCATCGTATGCGATATTAAACAATGTATATTCCCACAATCCATCGTATGATTGTGGAATTGATACATTAAACTCCCCATTGAACCTAAATTTTACCCAATCTATCTTATGTAATAGATTTAAAACGTATTTGTTTTTTACCAATTCATCGTGTCGGGTAATATCTTTTTTTGACAATGATCCTTTGTTGTCCCAGGTCACTTGCCATTCTGGTGTTTTTATAGGGCGTGTATCATGCCACGGATTCTGCCAGAATAGCATTGTATACTCGCAACCAATCGCATTTAAAAATAGTTGCATTTGTAAAATAACACTAAAACAAGATACCATCATGTGCGTAATACTTAATTCAAACTCAGGATGTGTTCTGTATAATCCTTGCCATTGTGTATTAGAACATTCAAGTTTTCCATCCCGCCTAGGAAAAAATCCTCGGCAATCATTGGTCGCAATCCATTCATCGTCATACCACACACTAGTTCTGTCATTTCCAGTTAACATTATATACACTGTATCTGTTTTTTTTATATCAGCATTTAATAATTCCCAATATATTGTTTCATTGGAAAGACCAGGCCAAGCTATATTTGTGAGTGGTTCGTTAGACATTCGTGCTAACCAATCACTCCATGTAGGCCAATACCATTTAGTAAAGCTACACCCAAAAGTATAAATCATGTAGCTACTTAGCACAAATAATATTCGCCTATAAAAAAATACATGTGCTAATAAGAGATTTTTGATGTGTTGCGAGTGTTTTTGCTAACATGGTGTTGCTTAAATAACCGTGCGCATAATGACACATATCATTAAAGGAATCTGATATGACCATTCCAATGGCAACTGCAACACCAGGTAACCAGAGTACTCCATTTTCTACTAGCACACGATGTTACAATTATGGATTGTCGTATAGATATTGTACTTGCTTAATTAGCAATTGTCTGATATAATTAGACCACTTTTAATTAACTTGGGTATCAACATGACAACCACTACCGAAAATACCAAATCACAGAAGTTTGAAGATCTCGTAGGGAAAACAGACAAGGAATTGGATAAAAAAATCCGCGAACGCCTAATCGGTGCAAGAGTAGGGTTACTCCTCAAAAACCCATTCTTTGGTAGCATGGCTACACGCCTTACACTCACGAATGCTGATACTTGGTGTGGCACCGCTGCCACCGATGGGCGAAAGTTTTATTACAATAGTCGTTTTATTGATCTTCTAGATAACAAAGAACTTGAATTCCTATTTGGACATGAAGTTTTGCATTGCTGTTATGATCACTTTGGACGAAGAGGTGATCGTGATCCACAACTATTCAATGTCGCAAACGATTATGCAGTCAACCGAGATTTAGTCAAACATAATGTAGGTCGAAGAATCACATCCGTTCCCTGTCTATATGACAACAAATATGATGGCATGCCATCAGAGGAAATATATGATTTACTATATGAAAATGCTGAAAAGATTGACATAAATGACTTGTTAGATCAGATGATCGACGAACATCTTGATGGTGAGAGTGAGGATGGCAATGGTAGCGGAACAGGCAACATGTCACCCGAAGAACGACAAGAACTACGGGATGAGATTAAAGAAGCAATGTTATCAGCAGCACAAACAGCTGGCAATGCTGGAAATATTCCAGAGGGTATCCAGCGTATGATCAAGGAACTTACAGAACCTAAAATGAACTGGCGTGAATTACTGCGACAATCATTGGAAAGCACAATTAAAGCGGATTACAGTTGGATGCGACCAAACCGAAGAAGTTCTGCTTATGAGGCAATTATTCCTGGTATGGTACCTGGTGAAGAAGTAGATATAGTGGTTGCCTTGGATATGTCTGGTAGTATTTCACATGAAACTGCACGTGACTTTTTAAGTGAAGTGCAAGGGATAATGGATTCATTTATTGCATTTAAAATCCATGTATTTACATTCGACACAGAGGTTTATAATCCACAGATCTACGATAGTGATAATTTAGATGATATCACTGATTATGAAATTCATGGAGGGGGTGGCACGGACTTTAATTGTATCTTTAACTACCTAGTAGATGATGCAATTGAACCAGAACGCCTTGTTATATTCACTGATATGTATCCGTGGGATAGTTGGGGTGACGAAAATTACTGTGAAACATTATTCGTAGCGCATGGCACTGATAGCATTGTTGCACCGTATGGAATAACTGCATATTATGACAAAGAAGCATAAAATAATACACCAATATATATACATAGTAAATAGCAATACATTGTAAAATAATATTTTTAACATAGGAGAAAATTATAATGAAAAATGACATTACCGAAGAAACAGTAGAAGAAACAGTAGAAGAAACAACCAACGCAACAGAAGTTGCTGGGTTAGGCGTAAATGATTTGGCTAGCATTAAACATATCATAGATGTTGCTAGTGCAAGAGGTGCATTTAAAACAGAAGAATTTGCAGTAGTTGGTGCGGTATATAGTCGCCTTACTGCATTCTTGGGTGCGGTTGCAACATCAGCGCAAGATAATCTAACAGAATCTGATGATAGCACCGATGCGGAATCAGTCAATGATACCGAAGCAGACGATACAGTAACCGAGGATTAAATTATGTTTATGAAGCATATTGGTAAAATTAATAACAAAAAAGTAGCAGTGGTATACAAGACAGTGCCAGATCAAGAGCATATGGCATTGGTTCTATACACAGAGACTATTCCACGGAACATTCATGATGATATAATGAGTGCGATTGAAAGTCCAGAGGGACAAGAGGCAAATGAATTAGCTGATGTTCTGTTTCGCAAGCTACTTTCTGATGGCAGACCAATTTTGGAAACTGTTCACAGTGAAGGCATGTTGAAAAAAGTAGAATGCAAACAAGTTATAATTACACCAAATGCTTCAAGCCATATTCGTCTTGATGAACTCAATCGCCTGGTTGCCGAAATGGAGTCAGGCGATGAGGCTAAAAACAAATTAGCAGACCTTGATGCTAATGCTGGTTTGGTTGACCCAAATAGCAAAGCATCTACTGTACTAGGCGATTCAACTATTGCAAAGCAACAGCTAGACCAAGCCACTAAGATGGAAGCAGAATCTAAATCTTTATTGGCAGAAAGTAAACGATTAAAAGTGGAAGCATACAAATTAGACGATAGTTTAAAACCAAAACGTGGTCGTAAACCATCGGTTAAGAAAAAGGCTAAAGCTAAAGCATAAATGAAATTATTAAGCGACAATTTTATCAATGAATGGAAGCATATCATTAATAATGTGGATAAAACTGATATACCATCTGAGTTAATAGAAAGTGTCGTTATTAAATTAACCAATGACACAACACATGAAATTGATATAAAGATATTAAAAAAACGTGGTATTCATCCCGAAGATATTGAGGATATTCTTAACGGAACTCTAAATGATCTTCGGGATGAAATTGAAACCGTTGATTTCTTTTTAGATATTGAAGCAGTTGCGGACACTGTCCAACCAGAAACAGATAAGTTATTGTATAATATACAATGAAACAATATCTAGATGATTTACAGTATATATTAGACCACGGAAATACACGTGATGACCGCACGGGCACAGGCACGATTGGAGTATTTGGGTTACAAACCCGATACGATTTACAAAAAGGGTTTCCGGCGGTAACTACAAAAAAGTTAGCATGGAAATCAGTGCTTAGTGAACTGCTTTGGTTTATCGAAGGCAGTGGTGATGAGCGTAGGTTAGCTGAAATACTACATGGTGACCGAAATACTACCAAGAAAACAATTTGGTCAGCCAATGCAGACTCAGATTACTGGAAGCCTAAAGCTGAATTCAATGGTGATTTAGGTCGTATATATGGGGTTCAATGGAGAAGTTGGAAAACTTTCAAGTCCCTGGCACATTCAGAAGGTGAAAATGATGTGTATATCGGCAAGGAAAGCTATATTGACCAATTAGACACACTAATCAACGGCATTAAAGAAAATCCATATGACCGTCGGCATATATTATCAGCATGGAACCCAGGTGAGTTGGATCAAATGGCATTGCCACCATGTCATATAATGGCACAATTTTATGTTAATGATGGTAGACTTAGTTGCCAAATGTACCAGCGAAGTTGTGATATGCCACTTGGGGGACCATATAATATTGCTAGTTACAGCATATTAACACATATGGTTGCACAAGTAACAGGGTTAGAAGTAGGAGAGTTTATTCACACGATTGGCGATGCACATATATACATTGATCAAGTAGAACAAGCAAACGAACAATTAAAGAGAAAACCAAAGAAATTGCCAACATTAATGATAGACACCAAAATAAAAAACATTGATGATTTTACAATGGATAGTTTTAAGCTAGAAAATTACGATCATCACGCAGAACTCAAATATCCGTTTTCGGTGTAAACGATCACCCAATACCCTCATATCTATGTTATAATATAGGTATGAGAACTGTAAAATTATTTGATTTTAGTTTAGGTGATATCGAAAATTCTCCGCCAAATGTGAAACACTTAGTAGAATCTAAGTTGAATGGTACACCACAAGGTAAGTGGGCATTGGATAATGGTGGCACGATATCATTTCATTTAGATGCTAGAATCCCTGAAATAGGGATGCGAGCTATAGTAACAGCCATCGTAACAGACAAAGAAGCAACTGAATTTTACTTAAAATATACATGAAATAGAACATATGAATTTAACCGACCACGAGATACTAATAACAAGCGAAGCTATACTAAAACGAATCATATCAAAAGAAAAATGGTTTGATTTGGTAGAAGATTTTAGGGACGATGAAGGTATTGCTAAACATTTTGGATTATCATTAGTTCAGTTACAACTTATTAAACAACATTGGGATTTATGAAAAAAATATTACTTACAGGTGGACACGGGTTTATCGGACATAATATTGTCCGAAAACTAGAAAATTCAGAATACACTCCAATCATTTATGATAGTCGTTCAGATTACGATGGGTCAATTGACAATGAAGAGTTATTCACATTAAATCAACTTAGAAAGCAACAGTTTAGCACTAATGTTATTGATTACAACAACGATATTTTGGACGATTTGTTTTTAAATTCTACAATCAAAGAACACCAACCAGAAATTATTATTCACTTAGCAGCATTCCCTCGTGCTAAAGTAGTATTACACAATCCCCAACTAGGATGTGATGTGATACTGAAAGGTCTATTAAACCTACTAGAATCAGCAAGAAAGAACAATGTGCAACGATTTGTCTATATTTCATCATCTATGATCTATGGTGACTTTGATTCTAATCCAAACCCAGAAACAGCATCTAAAAACCCAATTGAACCATATGGTATTATGAAACTTGCTGGGGAGAGCTTGGTCAAGAACTATAACAGGATATACGGATTAGAGTACACCATCGTGCGACCTAGTGCTGTTTACGGTCCACACGATGTAGTGGATAGGGTGTTAAGTAAATTCATTGTGCGTGCTAAGAATGGCGATTCTATGCGGATCAACGGCACTGGGTTAAAATTGGATTTTTCGTATGTGGACGAAGTTGCTGATGGAATAATACTAGCCGCTACTAAACTAGGTGGGGCCAATGAAACATTTAACATCACCAGAGGTCTTGAACGTCCATTACACGAAGCAGCCGATATCATCAATGATATACTAGGTACCAAAACACCTGTCATAATAGAGGAGAATGATGGCAAATATCCTAAGCGCGGTGCATTGGATATCTCAAAAGCTAGAACCTTGCTTGGGTTTGCCCCCAAAGTAAATATTGAGGAAGGGTTACAATACTACATTGATTCATTATGATTTCATTTTTCGGATTAGACCGGCAGTATGTTAATCTAAAAGAAGAACTGCTAGAAGCCACCGATAATGTGTTATCTAGTGGGCAATTGATGACCGGGGAACACACAGAGGCATTTGAATTATGGCTAGCCAAAAAAAACCATTCTAAGTATGCTATTACTTGTCATAGTGGCACGCAAGCATTGGAAATGATCGTTCATTACCTGTTTAGGGTAAACCATGTTCCTGATTTGCATTTTGATGTGCCTACACTAACATTTCCGGCCACTATAAATGCAATTTTAAATAAATCCAAATCCATTACACTAATAGATAGTGATGTAAATGGACAAAATATAGCACATGATTATAACAGCAAGATAAACACAGTTAGAATGGTAGTAGGACTGTATGGTGAATCTATTCCATCATTGGTCAATAATGCAAATATAATTGAAGATGCCGCACAGCATTGGCTGAGTAATGACTGTAAACGGGTTGGGTTGGCAGCTGCAATCAGTTTTGACCCTACCAAGAATCTACCCAACTCTGGCAATGGCGGCGCAATAATAACCAATGACAAAGAGTTGCATTGCTGGGTTAAATCACATCAAAACCACGGCAAAGGAAATGCTGAAGATATACTTGGCACTAATTCAAGAATGAGTGAATTGGATTGTGCTCACTTGTTGGTGCGTTCTAACTATATAGATGATTGGCAAAATCGTAGGAGACAAATTGCACAATATTACTGCGATAATTTTGAAAATACTAGGATTAGACCATTAATACGCAATTTTAAAGAACATTCGTTTCAAAAATTTGTCATTGATGTCGATAATCGCGATGATGTATTGCATAAATTAAGAGGTGATGATATTGATTGCAAAATTCATTATGAGAAACCATTACATGAATATAAAAAATACAGTGTCTACAAAAACCCTGGTTTATTAAGTACCGCTAGTAGTTTATGCCGTAGAATAATTAGTTTGCCTATATACCCAGAATTAAAAAATAGCGAAGTTGAATATATTACAGAACGTGTTCTTCACCATACTTCTCATTAAAGTAATCATTCAACCAATCCCACTCATAACTTAGCTTTAATTTTTCAAAATTCCCATCAACTGCCTCGTAATATTCAACTGCATCTTCAGCACCACGCTGACTCCATATACCCAACTCCGTATTATTTGAAGATAACCACTTAGATAACCTATATTCTGTTTCTACATTACCAGAGTCATCATCTTTCAATTTGAGAACTTCACGGAATGCTGAACGCCAAGCTGTGCCAATATCGTTGGCATAATACGCAATCCCGCTTAATAATGGCACAACTTCATGTTCTTGGTCCAATGTGAAGTCTAACCCTTCTGCCTTATTTTTCAGTACTAGCTTCTTATTATAAGCAATCATACCCATATGCCCATATTCTAACCCAGTTATGGGATTTTTGGCATTAAATATGTAATGCTTGGATTCTTGCATCCGATCAGGTTGCCATGACCAATCAAACTCAGGGTTTACTTTTAACTTGGCAAATACATTAAATGCCCATGCTGTATTACTTGCAGTTGATGCTGTTTGGTATGCCTCTGCACGCCCTTTCACACCATCGATTCTGATTACTCTGTTGGGTGCATTTTTTGTTACCGTTAGTAAATGATCCCAATGTTCATCTGCATTACTTTCTCCATTGCTAATGAATAATATATCCAATGGGTCATCTATATTATCTTTGCGGTGAGTTTTGTCTATAAATGGATAATCATATAACTGCGCAATTATATGATTTTTGGCATCCCTAGGAACGACAGTAGAGTTAGCGCCGTTACTCAATGGCACCACCGTCCTAGTTTTTTCGCGCCATAAATTCACCGTTGGTATATCTTCTACATCTTTATTTGAAAATAATACCAATGGACTTGTGAAGGTATGCGCTAATACATTATCGACTATGCTATCATCCCTAACATTCACTGTTTCAATACCCCATCGTTTAACCGGGATATCTGACACGAAATTTAATGTATCATACCATTCTAGTATCTCGGTGCTTCTGATTCTGGTATTAAAACTAGATGTATTAATTAAAAAAGTATCACCGAATTTTTGTTCATTGCTTGGAAATACATGAAACATAGTTCCTTGCCATTTTTCAGGATGCCAACTAAAATCAAAATCAGAATAATCACAAACACTACTACACACCCACACGAATTCGTTTGTCTCTAATGAGAGTATGCGCTTTAATGTGCCATGATAACTACTGATAAACCTAGCTTTCTTCTTAATGGTTAATCCTTTTGATTCTAGTTGACCTATAACATTCTCTGTTTCAGGATTTCCATGGTCTATCAAATACACCTCAGTTGCTACATTTATATTCTCTACTACAACTTGGCTTGTGTATTTCGTAGTTTTTGCATCAGGAACAGTATATTTTGGCCCACCCGTTTTTTGCCATTGAGTTCCGAATTGGTAGATATAAGGGGGTTCCGACCCATCGGGATGCCAACTAAAATCAAACCCATCAATATCAATTCCATCTGGTATTTCCCAATTTTCCATGCTAGGATGGACTGTTACTACTTGATCACGAACATACTTTGCAGTAATTGCATCAGGAACAGTGTATTTTGGTCCACCTGTTTTTTGCCATTGAGTTCCGAATTGGTAGATAAAAGGGTCATCTAGCAAATCCGGATGCCAACTAAAATCAAACCCAGTAATATCAATTCCATCTGGTATTTCCCAATTCGTCTTATCTTCAACCCGATTGATGCATATTTCATTGTAATATATCTCACTTGCACCTTTTTTCGGTATTAGATATGTCCCGCCGTCCTGTTGCCATTGGCTTTTAAATGCATGTTGATAGTGTGCCTCCCACGGTTTAGGTTCCCATAAT
>Ga0233435_1002881_pt1 | contig 13788 bp, 18 predicted proteins | sample SI_122_August201_3_FD_182735 | JGI IMG/M metagenome (GOLD analysis project Ga0233435, IMG submission 182735) | Seawater microbial communities from Saanich Inlet, British Columbia, Canada - SI_122_August2016_135_MG | ecosystem: Environmental > Aquatic > Marine > Inlet | place: Canada: British... | reverse complement strand
AAATTTCACCTAAAAATACCGAACCAAAAATAGATACGGAAATTATAAATAATGTATATGATACCGATATACCTATTAATGTATATGATACCGATACACATATAATAACTACTACTACTACTACTACTAAGAAATGCGAACCCACAGAAAAGGAATATAAATGTCATATATGTATTAAACAATTGACCATCACCCATTTTTCAAAAAATCAACAAAAAAAACAACTATGTTTATGGAAGTGTAAAAGTTGTACAAAGAAAATGGATTGAAGTCGATGAATGAATGAATAGCGTCATTAGATATCATAGTCATGACACTCCAAAAAAATAAAAAAAATAGATACACTATAACTCTATAACTCTATAACACTATAACTATATAACTCTATAACACTATAACTCTATAACTCTTATTATATATCACCTGAATATATATTTTCAGCTATTTCTATTTTCAATTCTTGTATTGATACGATACGTGTCTCTATCGTATTATTAATTATAAATTTTTTTATAGTAACTGGTTTGGTTTGTCCTATGCGATGAATCCGAGCTATCGCTTGTTGTTCATGGGTAGGATTCCAATGTGGAGATGTAAAGTAAACTGTATCAAACATTTGTAAATTAAGGCCCGTAGAACCAGCCTGTAGTTGAATTATTAAACAGTGGTAGTTTTCATGGTTGTCAATGATAGGCTTCCGCAAATGCATGTCCACACTTCCATTTATAACGCCAGACACTATATTATGGGCTAATAATGTATCTTCTATATAGGCCATTTCGGCTTTAAACTGACAGAATATAATGGGTTTCTCATTGTTTTGGGATTCCACAATATTTTTTATAACCGTATCCAACTTGATATTAGAAGATAATTTTATCATAGAAACATCGTCAGCATCTTTATATCCACGTTTCAAGCCATCAATGGCCATAGTTGGCATAATGGCATATTGTCGTTCACGGATTAATTTTGTTAGATGATGTCGGTCATAGGTTCCACATACAGTATCGTATTGTTGATTTTCTTTCGTATCAAGCTTAATATATTCAATTGCCATTGCTGGTAAGTGAATTGATACAGATTCCTTGGTGCGTCGTAATAGATGGGTGCGAACCGCATCTTCCAATAAATCGACGGTTTCAAAGCCAATAAATTTTAATAGAGCGACAAGATCCCCCACATTATTTTGAATAGGAGTTCCCGTCAAACACCACTTATGAACACTACGAATCTTCTTTAGGCACTTATGTATTTTACCTTTCTTACCATTGCGTATAATATGGGCTTCATCTAATACCAATCTATCCCATCGTATATGATAGAAAGCCTTAGTTCGACAGGCCTTAATATATGAGGAAATCATAATATAGTTGGATTCCAATGGCGGTATTTGATTATCGGATATTATATTCAACTCTGGCGCGAATTTCTTGAATTCGGAGATCCATTGTGAAATAAGATTCGCTGGGACAATAATTAAAGTTTTTGATTTAGGTCTACCTAACATCAAAGCAATTATTTCAAGGGTTTTTCCCAATCCCATTTCGTCAGCAATAATTCCACCATATGGAGCATGGTTTCGTTCTTTATCTGATGCCCATTTCACAGCGAAACGTTGGTGTGGTTTCAGGTTAATTCCATGTTCGATAAGTTTCCTAATAGCTATTGTAGTCGTCGGAGCTTTTCGGGTGAGAGTAAACATTTTTGGTTCATTACGGGAATGAGTTTTGTGTACTATATTATATGGTGGTTCTATTTATTCAATTTTTTATTTGAAACTATGGTATGTATCTATAAAGAAAAAAAATATATGGCATAGAATATCATAGAATATCACGTGTGTTTATGTTGTTGAATTAGACCAGGATTTCTACTGGGATGCGAAGTGTCTTTGGAATAAAACATTCAATCGGTTCACCATTTTGTTGAATGATGGATTGTTTTTGTAGTTTTGTTTCAACTACCTCAGATATGGTGGAAGTACATTTACATTTCTCATTGTCTGGTTCATTGTTACATGGTGATGTATTATAATAACACACATCGCATTCAACAAACCAATTATTCTGGTCATTATATACGTCACATTCCTCCTTGCTAAGAATGTAATCAGGTTCTTTTTCTATTAATCCTTCTTCCATTTGTCTCATGAAATCGTTTTCGGCAGATAGTTGTTCGATTTGTTTGCGCATTTGGGCTGCTTCAATATCCCATGCGTCATCGTATGCGCGGTTGATAACGGTAAAGCGAGAATTACCTTCCTCTTTGAAATCCAACTGTCCATAGATATGTTTATTCAATTCAAATTGTTTATTTTCAATATGGCTATGTTGACCAACTCCAATATCGACCTTGGACACGGCACGGTTTTTGATTTGATTACGACCCATGATGATTGTTAGTATTGTTGTTGTTAGTATTGTTGTTGTTAGTATTGTTGTTGTTAATATTTATATAGACCCATTTTATATTCAATTTTTTTTTGTAATATGCCATAATGCCATAATGCCATAGTGCTATAATGCTATAATGCTATAATGCTATAATGCCATAATGCTATAATGCCATAATGCCATAATGCCATATATGTATATAGACATAAAGATTAAAAATTGAATAATTACGGTGATAATTACATTAGGTAATTATTCTTAATCATATATACTATCAACTACCATGTCGGTTTCAGATACTATTGGTGCTATCCAAGAAGGTGTTTATGGAATTTATGGTATTAGTAAACATTTATTCATCGACGAATTAACCAATAAACATGATAAAAATATAGATAATTTTATTATGATTATTCGTGGTTCCAACCGACTTGTTAGATTTCCAGCAGGGTTTATCGCCTTTAAACCCTATAATATGTGGTTATATATCTTGGCACAACTCCATTTTATAATAGAATATAATATACTACCATTTTCGCATATAGATTTACCCAATATATTGAAAATATGTCGTAGTAATGGAGCGGTTCATGAAGCGTATTTTGATAAAGATAATGGATTTCTTATAGATACAAAACATAATAGTTTAACTATTGGCTGTAATTTTAATGCGGTCATTGATAATGAACTACCATCTAAATATTCCGAAATGACTAAAATCGTTAAAATTGATAATATAATAAACATGAATCATTTAGATACAATCGAATATTCCCTACTACCATCTGATTTGAGTGACAATATGGATTTGTTCGATACGCCATTCAAACTGGAATGTTTGGAATATTATTTAAAAATGATTAACAAATGGAACAACGATACATTAATTCCATTTCTAAAATTACATGATATTAATATGACTCGTATTGACAATATTACCATCGTGAATGATCTCGGTATCGGTAATGAATAATTTATGTATATCAACCAGGTTATTTTTTATTTTATTTTTTATTTTATAAAATTGATTTAAATCAATTATTTTATTTAAAATCATATAGCCAATACCCATATCCATAATGGTAGAAAGTGATGATATTATACAACTAAAACCTACAACCGGATTAAAAAGAAATACCATAGATAAATATTATACAGCCAATAATATTGTCATACTTTGTATGGAACTTATAAAACAACATATTGATATAACAACGGAGGATTTGTGTATAGAACCAAGTGCTGGTAACGGAGCATTTATAGAATATATAAAGGATACATTTGCTAACTATCAGTTTTATGATTTAGAACCAGATAACAGTGACATAATTAAACAAGATTATTTGGAATTTGATTATACGAAATTAATTAATTTTAAATTTAAATTTAAATTTAATAAAATACATATTATAGGAAATCCACCATTTGGCCGCCAATCATCTCTGGCCATTAAATTTATTAAAAAGTCATGTAAATATTGTGATAGTATATCATTTATATTACCGAAAAGTTTCAAAAAAGATAGTATGAAAAAACATTTTCCATTAAACTTTCATTTAGTATACGAATATGATTTACCGAAGAACGCATTTATGGTTAATAATACCAGTTATGATGTCCCATGTGTATTTCAAATATGGATAAAAAAAAATGAAAATAGACCTGTTGCTAAAAAATTAGAACCAAGCAAATATAAATTTGTAAAAAAAGAGGATAATCCCGATATATCTTTCCGGCGCGTCGGGGTTTATGCCGGACAGATTAATAAAGCCATACAAACTAAATCTATACAATCACATTATTTTATTAAATTTGACACCATTTTAACCGATGAATTATTCGATAAATTGTCTAATATTAATTATGAATGTAAAAACAACACTGTAGGTCCCAAATCTATATCAAAACCGGAATTAATTAAAGAATTTAATATGTTCTTTTAATGGTATCTTCCCCTTTGGATAGAGTATTAATAATTCGGTTCCCCTCATAAATTTTATCTTAATTTCTGGAAAATTAATATTGGAAACTATACAAAATATAAGTTGTTTTGTTTTTTCTTCAAATAAACTCTGATCGAATACACGTCCTTGCCCTAACATATTGGATGGACAATAATTACACCCTCTATTAGTGAATGTCTTCTCATCATATATAATATCTGGGTGTAGATTATCCGTAAAATCATAACTCTTACACCCCATAACTTGCGTTAATGGATAATTTTTCTCTATCCATTTTTCTATAAAATGTGAAAAAGGTCTTCCATCTTTAAAAATAGTAATAACATCCTCCTTAGATAAATTGCCAAATGACGGGGTTTCAATTATATGAGTAAATGTTGTATTAAGCGTTACACTACACATGATTGGTATAATATAATTAGTGATATTATACCGGATATATGGATAGTTTTATATATTCAATTTTTATTGCTATTCTATTACATGATCGTTTATTTTCATTTTATTTTTATTAACCGCGCCACCATTCATTTCTATGGCATACATAACTTTAATCTTGCTGGAACGTCTATGTAATGTATGTGGTTGTAAGTTTTCATATATACCAACTATCTTATAATTATTATCTAAAAATAAAATATCGAGCGGTATAAATGTATTTTTCATCCAAAAATTAAGTAGGGTCGGTTTATCGTATACAAATAACGCACCACTATTTTCCGGTAAGGGTATTTTCCGAAACATAAGACCATTACTCTGTTCCTGTTTAGTATTAAATCTTTTTAGTATCGTTATTTTATGGTTTGTATTACCAATAAAATAGTCTGTATAATGTAGACTAAAAATAACACCAACAATTAATATTATGCCGATAATTATAATCCAATTTATATTAGCGTATAATTTCATATATAATAATATAAATATAAATATATATATATATACCTAAAATGGATACTGCCATCACCACCAATGATACTGCCATCACCACCAATGATACTGCCATCACCACCAATGATACTGCCATCACCACCAATGATATAGATGAAGGTGCTACAATTTTTTCTTTTCCATTTAAAACGGAGGGATGTTATGACTACCAATATAGATTTATTGATGATTCTGGCGCATATTTAATTCAGATAGTTAAAACCATGGAAGACGAATCTGATTTGGCTATGGATTTTGGTGTAGAATTAATACAAACTATATTGACTATCAATAAAAATGAAATTAATACCACTATTCAAACACTAATAAATAAAAATAAAAATAAAAATAAAAATACAAATAATGACGACGGCATATTCTTGGAATTTCTATTGGAAATTAAACGGCTTTATTTTTAATAATACAATATTTGTCACCTTTGAACATTTAAAACGCCGACTTTCTAATATTTCGGGGAATTAACAATTTCTGTTAATTTCTGTTAATTTAAGTTAATTTATAAAAATTATTTAAAATTAAAATATTTAACAAAATATAACGAAAATGGTTAAATATAGTTGCGAACGATGTGGAAAGGAATTCTCTCAAAAATCTCACTATGATTCTCATAATAGACGAAAAACACCTTGTGAAAATAATGCTGATAAAATTAAGGCACTTGTAGATAAAGCCGTTGAAGAAAAATTAAAAGAAGTAAATAATAAAAAATTGATTGTTGAAAATGAAGAAGTAAATGTAAATACCGAAGATATGGATACACAAAAACCAAAACAAGTTAAGAGTAAAAAGAAAAAACTTATAATTGTTGATAATAAATTAAAGTTTATTGATTTATTTGCAGGCACGGGTGCTTTTACATTAGCACTTGAAACAAATAATAAATTTAAATGCGTATTCACCAATGATATGATGGAATGTTCAAAAAAAATTTGTGAACTAAATAATCCTAATCATAAATTTACTCTTAAGGATTTAAATACCATAAATGTATCAGATATACCTTCACATAATCTTTTATGTGGTGGATTCCCTTGTCAACCATTTAGTATAGCTGGTGAGAAAAAAGGGTTTGACGACACAAGATCAAATGTATTTTGGAAAATTGTAGAAATTTTAGAAGAACATAAACCCGAAATAATTATTTTGGAAAATGTTAAAAATTTAAAATCACATGATAAGGGTAATACCTATAAAATTATTGAAACAAAATTACAAGAAATCGGTTATCATATAAAAACATCTATTCTTGATACAAATAAGATTACTAATATTCCGCAACATCGCGAAAGAATTTATATTGTAGGATTTCGGGATAAAGAAAAATATGATAAGTTTGATTTTGACTTTCCTGAACAAGAACAAGGAAAAATATGTGATATGTTAGAAGAAAACATTGATGATAAATATTATTACTCAGATAGATTTAAGGTATTTGAAGAAATAGAAAAAGGTATTACTAAAAATATATCTGAAAATGTTCTTTATCAATATAGACGATTTTATGTAAGAGAAAATAAGAGTAATTGTTGTCCAACTTTAACTGCTAATATGGGTGGTGGTGGACATAATGTGCCTCTTCTAAAAGATGATAAAGGAATCCGAAAATTAACTCCAAGAGAATGTTTTAATCTACAAGGATTCCCAATAGATTATAAACTTCCGGATGTTTGTGATAGTTCATTATATAAATTGGCTGGAAATGCTGTTTCAGTCCCAGTTATAAATTTGGTTGTAAATAAATTAGAAGGGATTATCTAATTTTGATATATGTCCATCAAATATTAACTTACAATGACAACCTAGTTGAGGTTTAAATATAGTATAAAAACCGCCTCTGGGTCTTCTACCACTATCAGCAATATTTCCATATGTTTCTTTTTTAGAAATATTAATATTTCTAAAAATTTCATTTTTATTTGATAGTTTTACTTCATAAACTTTAACATTTTTATTTTTTATATCTAGTGCATCTACAAAATATAATAATTCCCAATTTTCTTTAGGTCCAAATGATGAAGGTCCTGTTGACGTAAATCCCTTTACTTCTATTTGTTTAAAAATATCCTTTTTGTTAATAATAATATCTCCTTTATCAGTGTCCCAGCAAGGCATTATACCATATTTTTTATATATGGCAAATTTTGCAATATTTTCAGATATATCTGATGGAAAATTTTCATTTCTTCTTTTTTTTCGTGACATAAGCAAATTTATTTCAGCATTAAATTCTAAATTAGAAATATATTTATCTAAACATCTATTCATTATTGTAAATGTATAATTGTCATTCAGTTTTTTAAATTCTTTTCGCAAATTATATCCCCTCCAACATGCTTGAATTTTAATACAAGAGTTATGCTTCTTTAAATATACTCTAAAATTAACACGCAAATAATCCCATTTATTTGGTGGTTTAGGCATAATACCTTCGGTTGACGTTGATGTAAGTTCAGAAGACATACTGGTTTCTTTAGTATAAATTATTTTTTTAATATCTCCAACCGAGGTGCTTTTCATTGCGGGAGATTGAGAAACAATTTTTATGACACCGTCATTTAATTGTATAAATCTCGGAATTTTATTTTTTTCAAAATATTTAATAAGATTGTTAGTATCTTTATATAAATTACTTGGGAAAAACCGTTTGTCACTCCATCCACTATAATAAACATTATTTATTCGTATATAAATAAATGCGATATCATACCAAAGCGCATCACTATATTTTACAAATCCGTTTTCTATAGATATGAAATTTTCGTTATTAATAAATTGTTCCGTTCGTGCTTTACAACCTTGTTCTGTTTCGTCTAACCCATATGGTTGCCCTCCACTAATACCAGAATTAGATTCAACACATTCTATATTTGGAATATCTAAACATCGACAAAGCCTTATAGCGACTTCCATTTTATCTTTGTTCTTCGATGTTAAAAATAAAGTCATCGCGGTATATGTATTTGTTTGTAAGTACAAAGAGATATATATATATATCAATTTTTAATCATGTGGCCATAATATGCTTCTTCTTAGTCTTAGTCTTCTTCCTTGTCTTCTTCCCAGTATGCTTCTTCTTAGTCTTAGTCTTAGTCTTAGTCTTAGTCTTCTTCTTAGTCTTAGTCTTAGTCTTCCTGGAATTCCGTTTATTATAACCACGGCTACCACCAATAGCCATTGTATTTAAATTACATTTAGTTATCGTTGGTGGATTATAGGATACCTGACCCCCAGTATTAAATTCTAAACAATTATTATTATTATAATTATAATTAATTATAATTTTTCCAGATTCTAAGTTAAAATTTGGTTTATGTGAATATGCTGGGTATGGATTAGCACGTTCCCAATCACTAACCATTATACCATAATCTCCCTTATAAATTGGATTATTTGAAGATGGAACTATGGAGGTATCATCCAATTCTTTATTCAACGAGGTTATTCCAACATGTGTCGATGAAATATATGACATTGGAAAATTACCGGCTGTAATTTCTATAGGACGATTGCCATTTGATGTATCATTAGCAATGAATATTAGGTTGGCATTGGCATTGCGTCGCTTATATATTAATGGTATTGGTGTGCAATGCGTAACATGACCAGCAGATATACATTTAACTCCAACAGTATTTAATTGTGTAATATACGATTCGTCCATATTTTGAATAATACTATTACATGGTTTATTTCCACACGATTCAACATATGAATATAGTGTTTTTTTATCATCAGGTTTCAAACATAATGCTTGTAATAAATAAAAATATTCGGAAGGGGTATCATCAAATCCCCAACCATTATCCGTATTAAATATGGATGCTAATGGAGAATTTAATACATCAATGAATGCTTCAATATCGGGTTTTGTTTTTAATGGCGTAGGTTTAATTTGTAATTGTTGTCGGTAATATTCGATTTTAGCAAAATAGGTTTGTTTTGGATTATTTTGGCTTGGGTTTCTCACCATATCTTCATAATATTCCTTCCCATGAATAGGAACATTAAATCCACCAGCATGAGACATTAATGTATGTGTTTGTTTATCATAGGCGGCGATTTTACCCTTCATGAATAAATTACGAATATTATTAATAATCGATTTAGTTTCATTCAGTCGATCCAGATTATCTAATGAATTGACGTCTTTTATTTTATCTGGATTAAATATAGCCATTAATAATTTTATACCGTCCACATCACCTGTATCATTAATATTTAATCCCATATCAAACGCATTCATGGAGTCTTTAAAAATAATCCGAAGCCGTTCTTCTGGAGTTACAGCCTTATCATAGTTATTATAAAATGAACTCTTTTCCCAAATATTCCATTTATTTTCAGGAATAGGTTTTTTATTACCAACTTCATAAATTAATCGTAATTTATTGATATCACGATTTCCCAGTATGATATATATCCTGTCTTCATAAGTATCTTTTAATTTCATTATCGATGAAATACTATCAACCACCATCGGACCCTTATCAAAATAATCGCCAAGAAAGGCGATACGATTATTTATATTTTTTTCCATAAATGTCGTTAATTTACTAAAAAAATCCAAGGAACACATTGCTTGAGATTGTGGCGTCTCGCTATTATTTTGTGTTTTCTGACACCCTTCGAAATCCGAAATCATTAACAATTTACCATTAGTGCCCGATATATTAGAGACCATTATATATTAATAGGTATATAATTATATATTATATAATAGTATAATGCCTGGATCACCATATAATAACGTTAATTGTAATGAAGGATTTGTTACCAATTCTAATACTGAATTATGCGATGTAAACAAAACATATAAATGTCCATTAAATAATAGTTGCGGTGTTAAATGGAATGATGGAACATCGACATATATATGCGAATGTCATGGAGATGAATGGGACATTTCGGGTCAAGTTATAAAAGGACCATCATTGGATAATTTAACCTGTTAAATATTATTGCGGATATATATATATATATATATCATATCATATCATATCATATAATAGCATATCATATAATAGCATGATGAAAAAGATAATCTGTATGTATGCTGACGCAACTATAAAACAATATTCCGACATGACTGAAAAAATGAACCGTTTCTATGCTACCGAAACTGGATGTGATTTTTTTATTAATAATAAACCATTATTTAAAAATCGCCACCCAGCTTGGGAGCGTGTTCCGATGATTATTTACTTATTACAACAATATGATTATGAGTATATTATATATATAGATGCTGATGCGTTTTTTAGATTAAATAATGATAATACTCTACTCGATAAAATAATAAATAAATATTCAAATAACGATATTATATTTAGCCGTGATTTAAGTCAATTATTTAATACGGGATTTATGATAATAAAAAATACACTTTTTAGTCGTGATTTTTTTAATAATTTAATGATTAATCCGGAATTTAAACATAAATACTATGAAAAAACATGGGATCAAGATTGTATTATCGCGATGTATGATTCTAATTATTTAAATGTTCAGGAAAAATCCGTTATCTTAGACTATGGAATACTACAATCCTATGACGAAACCGATTATCAACAATCCATTATCGTCCATTATGAAAAACAAACGACACAAACGCGGTTTGAAAAAATTAGTGAAGTCTATGAACAATTTAATAATAGTTGACTTTCATTATTAAATAAGTTATGAATAATATTGTTAATACTATATTTATCTTATTAGTATTCTTATTCAATTTATATTTTTTTATTAAATTATCAATTAATGTCCACGCAATATACCAACCTACGATATCAATAACGACACTTACACAACGATTATATACATTCATATACATTATACATATATATATATATAATCGCTATATACACACATATCTACAAAACCACTGAGTCAATATCTTCATAAAAATAATCTAAAATATAGTCGCATATTTTATGAAGGTATCCGGGTTCTTCATTACAAAACACTGGCTTTTGAAGCCATTTGAAATATGGAATTATATCCCATTCTTCTTGTTTTTTTAATTCAGCCTTTAAATTTGTATAATAGATAATATCTTCAACTTTAATATCGCGGGTATTCTGAAATGAAAATAGTTTATTATAATATTCAATTTCATTAGCAATTTCATTAGAATCCATATAATATGATATCATATATTATTAATATTAATAATATTATTATTAATATTAATATTATTATTAATACAAAAATATAAACGAGGGGTGTGGAGGTATAATTATAATTATAGTTATAGTTATAATTATAGTTATAATAAAGATTATCGGGTCATTCTACGCAACCGTGAACTAATAAAGGCAACTAATGATATACCATTTATTACATATTTTTACATATTTTTACATATTTTTACATTTGAAGTACCGGCTTTATCATTAATGGGCACATTCAAAACATAATTGTATTTTACTGGGTTCGTGTTTTTCTAAAATAATGGTTTTAATGAATTGTAGTTCCATATGATTAATATATGATAATGGACATGGTGATAAACTAATATCGTTCCTTCCACAAATAAAACAATTCCGATTTTCAAAATAAGTCGTTATATAATTCTTTATTATTTTACTATTATTATGTTCTATACCATTATGTTCATATAAAATTTTAGATAACATTTCATAAGGTAAATTTCGAGTGTGGATGAAAGATTCCATTATGTATTTTATTCAAAACTACGAAATACGTATTTTATTCAAATTTTAATTTTTATTTTTCTATAAAAATATAATATATTATATTAATGACACTAACGGTTCTTACATATGATGGACTTGTTACCGGTTCTGTTGAACTTAGAGAATTCAATACGAAATATGTTGTAAATTCGTATAAAAACTTAAGACAAACACCTATAATAAAGTATTTTAATGATTATGATAAAGTTAAAGGTAACGAGCCTTTTTATGATGCTTATTTAGTGTATTTAGCATTTCAAAAAGGATATACTAATAATTATTATCCGATAACATTTTTAGATAAACCGAGTTCAAATAAAGGTTATTCAAGTAAATTACGCACTTCAATGCCGAATATTAAACAAAAGATAAATAGTATTCCTGGGTATGAAACCGCACTTCATATATTTATAATGTGTCCATTTAGTGAAAAAATGATTCGTGATATAAAAGAAACCATGGAGGAGTTAAAAGAAGGTGACATTATTATTCATATACAAGGCGAAGCTATGTTGAATGAAAATAATGAACCTCGTTATAAAAATAATGAAAAGGATCGTGATACTGGAATGACCAGTAAAGGTTCGATGTTTGGAGAAGCATTTAATTTATTTTCGGGAGGATTAGAAATCCAGGAATTTAGAAAGTTAGTTAATCAGTTAGGAGCAAAAATTTATGCTGTAAAACCTGAGTGCGCTGATAAAACTTCATTTCGGAATGTACCTAAATTATATAGAGATGCTACAAAAGATATTTTATCTGTATGTTCGGGCGATAATCTAAAACTAAAACTAAAATATCGACAATTAAAAGTACATAGCGTATATCAAGATATTACCGATAAAGATAATCTAGCAAGTCTATGTTTATTAAGTGAATTATGTAAAGATAATAAAATATACATAAATCTGGTTGGTTATAGAATATATAATAGTAATACTGAAAATATAGGCGGGCTTCAATTTTATCCTATACCAAAAAAATACAATGGGTTTCGTCGTAATCCCAAAACAGGTGAATATGAAAAACCGTTGGATAAACGTGGCGAAGATTATGGAAATCAGCGATTTATGAAACAAAAAACAATTACAAGTTATGAGGAATATATAAAAAAATTTATTAACGTATTAGAATATAAAAAAAATAATTTTAATTATATCAAAGCAGGTATAGTAGACAGCACCAATCAAATTTCACGGTCATTACGTTCACCTTTTAATATGACATTGTATTTTAATCCTCCATTTTAATCACACGTTATTTTTAGGAATATCGGAAGGTCCTGTGGAATGATTAGTGTAATTATATACATTGTATACGAACTTAAAATATTCATATTAGCTTCACTACTATATAGTGAATTGTTTATTTTTGTACTATTAAATGTTTTTTTTAATAGTATATTGTTATCTATGTCGTCTATTTCTAGATAAATGAGTGATGAATTAATACTCATTTGGAATTCTTCAAGATGTCCTATGTATACATTGAATTTCTTTACAGGGTCATATGTTTCAATAATATTTTGTTGACCACATTTGTATAGATCCAGAGCACAACTATCAACATTATATGTGTTGATTGCGATTGTAGCGAAAGCCAGCAAGTATTTGAAATAAGCCATGTTGATTGTTATTTTTAGTTAGTATGTAAAAAATAAATCAATTTTTTATTATCACCGTGTAATCATAATAAATTTAACTATGTAATCATAATAAATTTAACTATGTAATCATAATAAATTTAACTATGTAATCATAATAAATTTAACTATGTAATCAT
>Ga0233435_1002867_pt1 | contig 13859 bp, 8 predicted proteins | sample SI_122_August201_3_FD_182735 | JGI IMG/M metagenome (GOLD analysis project Ga0233435, IMG submission 182735) | Seawater microbial communities from Saanich Inlet, British Columbia, Canada - SI_122_August2016_135_MG | ecosystem: Environmental > Aquatic > Marine > Inlet | place: Canada: British... | reverse complement strand
AACCTTCCCACATTTGCAACTTGATATAATGAACGAAATAATCAGGTATGTGTGTTATGATTCGAACATAAAATTATTACATTGGTACATAGATCAACAAATATCAAACAATATGTCGCCTTTTGAACATGACAAAATATCTACAATATGTGTTAAGGGTGGTTTTGAAATATTTGAATATATGTATACTTATTTATTTGCGCATAATAAACTGACTACAAAAAATACGAAAAATATGTTAGATATTGTTTGTAAAAATGGTAATGATAAAATTAGAAATTATTTGTTAGAACATAGTTCGTGTAAAATGTCAAAACATCATTATATTATTGCATTACATTTAGCTTGTAAACGAGGTAATTTAGATGATGTAAAAAAATTATACCCATCTATTTGCGATATGACATCAGAGGATAATTATATATGTTTTCTTGCATCATGTAAAAAGAATCATTTGCATGTGTGTAAATGGTTATATGAACAATGGCCCGATATAAATTTACATAGAAATGGTGTTGCATTTAATTATGCCATAAAAAATCATTATATTGCCTTGTTTAAGTGGCTATATAGTATTAATAATAGTTTATTGACATTTGATTGTGTGACTACGTTAATACATGAATTGAGATACAGTGATATAAAATTAATTAAATGGATATATGATATTAGGTCCGAAATAGTTGATAAATCACAGTTATTTACAAATATATTCATACATACTAATGAAAATTGGTATAAAGAAATTTATGAAAAATATAGTACAGAAATAGATTTGACAACTGATAATCATGATTTATTTCGATATACATGTGATAACAAAAAAATAGATCAATGTAGATGGTTATGTTCAAAATATCCAGATATATATAATATTATTTCAATAAATTATGATAATATTACGTTTCTAATTCATGAACAATTAACAAATAATGTTTTATTAGCAGAAGTCGATGTTAAAGATTGTTCGATATGTTATGATGAATCAAAAATTGTTGCCACATGTGGTCATATGTTTTGCGACACTTGTTTATTACAATGGTTGAATGTTCACAATTGTTGTCCAATGTGTCGTACGCAAATAAAGTATAGCGATAGTTCGCAAATAAAAATTGATTAATTTATTCTATTATAATGTATGACATTGTTATTAATGTCTTACATAAATGTCAAGAATGTTTTAATATATGCATGTAAACACGGATATGAAAATATAGTATATGATACACATCCATCACATATGATCGAACATATAACAGATTTGTTTTATGAAGCTATGCAAAGTAATCATTAAACTTTGGGAAAATGGTTGTATCAATTGAAACCAGATATGGATCATGATTTTTTTCCATTTAATATTTATGGCTTGTGGAAACATGGCCTCGTTATATGAATGTTATAGATATTAGTAAAGCGTTTGATAATGCTCGATTATATGAAGGTAAATTATTATTATGTAAATGGTTATACGAATATAATAATGGTTATCAATCATGGATCATATGATATGGACACATCTATCGATTTCAATTATGTTGGTGAATGGTGTGATAAAAATTTAGATGTGTTACAATATATTTATGATAAAAATCCGGGTTATGTGTTCGATAATATAGATGCATTCTTTGAAAGTACTGAAAATAATATACAATTAATTAAATGGTTATGTAAAATATACGATTATGATCGTAGCATGATGCGTAATGTAGGTTGGTTAATGCAAAATGTTTTTGCATTAAATATCGAATCGGCTATATATTTATGCGATTGGATACATGAAATATGTGAAAAAGGTGATCACATGCCTGATATGTCTGGAATATATATTGTTATGTTTGGTAAAGCATGTAAACATAGTGTTGAAATGTGTAAAATATTACACGAGAATACATCATGAAATTTTTGAAGAATTGATCAATGATGATGTTGAATTATTTAAATGGTTAATGGTAAAAACAAAAAACAAATCAATGACTAATTATGAAAGTTTAATGGTCCAATGTTGCATTAAAGGATCATTGGAAATGTTTAAATTATTGCAAACATATAAAACTAATAAAAAATCAAAAATAAATTTGTATAATCGCATGTCTATAATGGATTTTAATCTTAAAATATATGAATACATTAATGCAAATAATGATATATGTATGAATAATGATGATTATGTATTATTATTTGCTGGGGCATGTGAAAATAATAGATTGGATATATTGATTGATAGCAATGACAAATGCACTGTTACAGATGACATGTATCATGAATGTTTTAATAAAGCATGTAATAATAATTTTAATGACATATATAAATGGTTACATATGACACATCCTATGTCCTTGCCTGTATTAGAACAAGCATTTAACACCAATGTGGATAAAAATTTGGATGTATGTATTTGGATATATAATATTTTTCCATATATTAAATGTGAAAAAGCGTTACATAAAATGATAAAAAATAATAATGTGTTAGCATGTGAATTGATGATGATAACAAAACCTGATATAAAAATTTCAGATTATTACATAAGTGATATATTAAGTGATATGACTATTTTATATCTTTCACACAACTATTCTGAGAAAATGTTAAGTTGGTTGTATTTAAAAAGTCGCCATTTGACTACAATTGAAAGTGTATTTGAATATGCTCTTAAAAGTGGTTATATAACATTATGTAAAAAAATATACAAAGATCATGGTAATAATCTTGCATTGCGAGGTAATAATAATGAAATGTTTAAATATTGCTGTAATTTTAAACATATTCAATTATGTAAATGGTTTTGTGAATTGTTTCCAACTATTTATACCATAGTTTCAATTAATAATTACAGTGTGCAATATATTATAGAAGTTGACTTACATAAATCAATCACAATGAATATTAATGATGTGCTAAATTGTTCGATATGCGATAAACAATCTAACGTTGTGTCAGAATGTGATCATCAATTTTGCCAATCTTGTTTACGATTATGGTTATCAAATAAAAAATCGTGTCCAATGTGTAGAACAGACATAGAATACAAGAATACAAGAATAATAAAAAATTGATTAATTTATTTCATCATATATTGGATAATATTATTAATGGCTCTAGTAAATATCAAAAAAGTTTTACTGTATGTATGTAAACACGGATACAAGGATTTAATACGTGTTATTGACACAAAATACGTTGAAGAAAATTTACAATCTTTATTATGGATTTCAATAGTAAATAATCAATTACAAATTGCAAAATGGTTATATGATATTAATCCAATACAAATGAATCAATTTAAGGACAATGCATTCACATATGAACGTGACGAATGTAAAGATGTTGAAATGTATAAATGGTTAATTGAAATATGGCCACATTTTGATAATAGTCATCATTTTTCACGTGTATTTTATAATGCATGTGTGAATAATCGATTGCCATTAATAAAATGGTTATGTGAATATAAAGAAGAATACGAATTATTCTTGCACGAAAAACTAAAAAATAGTATTAAGTTAATCGATACTATTTCTACGATTGAATCATTTGACACTTTAAAATATTTATGGAAAGTGTTCCCTCGTTTATCTCACAATTGGTTAAACTTGTTAAAACATGCTTATAAAAATAATAATTTGGTAACCATCAAATGGATATTAAATATTCGAGGTTGTTTGGATGATATTAAATTAATTGAAATAATTAATGCACATTATTGTGCAAATGAGTGTGCTGTATATATTATTGATCTTATGATTGATAAAAGTAATATAAATTATGATGCTAGTTTTCGTTTTGCGATAATAAATAATAAATATGAATTATGTAAAAAACTTTGTTCTAACGGTCATATTAAAAATAACCTTATTAAACAATGGTGTGGTGCAACTACTATAGAATGTCGGCAATTATTAAAATCTTTGTCAAATAATTGTTATGATGGTATGACGCAACGTGCATTAAATGAATATGTTCTTGATAATAAGTTGTCATTGCAATGGTTACTAGAAAATACCAATAATAAATACAATATACTCGAACATGTCACAACATTAATAACTATTTGCAAAAAAGGATATGTTGATATGTGTAAATACGTTTGTAAAGATATTAAGTTGAGTAAACGATTAATTAGAAAATGTTTAAAACAAGCATGTATTTATATTCAATATGATGTTATCGTGTGGTTACAAGGATTGGGTGGCAAATTAACGGATGTAATGTGTCAGCATATTTATTTAAATGCATGTATCAAAGGAAACTTATTATCATTACCCGAATTACCACATATTATTAGAATTGCAAATCAACAAACTTGTTTTCAAAACGCGGTATTGAATAATCACATAGATATTGCAAAATACTTATTTAATGATCATTCGTTAAAAGAATATGTGATTAAAAAATGTTGTGAAAAAGGATATGTTGATATGTATATATATTTAAAAAGTAAATTTGTTATTGATTCTCATATATGTTTTATAGAAGCATGTAAGCATGATCAACTAAATTTGTGCAAATGTATCTATATTTTGGATCCGAAAGTGATACATGTGCGGCAAACTAGTTATATGTTCAAAATGGCATTAACATCCAAAAAGTATGATTTAGCAAATTGGTTATATTCTCAAAACAATAAATATGATATGGATTATCAAATAGCATTTCATTTTGCATGCATGTATGAGGAAATAGATTTATGCGGTAAAATGTTTAAAGATCATAGTGATAAAATTAATGTTTGTGAAGGTGATCATTACTTATTTAAATATGGATGTAAATATTTTAAAAAATCCATGGTTATATTTTTACAATCATTATATCCAAATATGTACTCTTTTACTATAATGCCAGATTACACAATTCAATACATCATAAATATAAAATTTAAAAATTCGGTCACTATGAAAGAAATAGAAGACTGTTCAATATGTTATGATGTATCTGACGTCTTGACTGAATGTAATCATCAATTTTGTAAAACATGTATACAATCTTGGCTAACAAATAATTTGAGATGTCCTATATGTAGAACTGGTATTATGTACGAAGAATGTTCAAACATAATAAAAATTGATTAATTTATTCTATTGCAACATATATCATTGTTATTAATGGTTTTAATGAATGTTAAGAAAGTTTTAACTTATGCTTGTAAACACGGATATACAGATGTTATAAATGATGTTGATCCACTATATATTAAAAAAAATGTGTGTGAAATGTTTTATACAGCAATCCAATATAATCACCTTACTCTTGGTAAATGGTTATACAATTGGGATGAACATATTGACTTTGATTGTTTTCCTGACAATATTTTTAATAAAGTTAAATATAAAGATATTGAAACTTATAAATGGCTAATACTTATTCATCCATCATTGGTCACTAGAGAAAATGTTGCAATTGCATTTAATATTGCAACTGATTATTGTAACTTTGCCGTATTTAAATGGCTCTACAATGAATTTCCACAATATAAAGCAGCCATGATTGACATTATGTACGAAGGTGTAATATATGATGACGGTGATAATACTGAACAAGATTGGAGCGATAAAAATTTAGATTGTTTAAAATATTTATATGAACAAGATCCAGACTATATTTTGGATGATGATCTATTTGTAATACAGATATGCGAGAAACCAAATATTAATATGATGAAATGGTTTTTTGAAATATATGATGAACGCAATATTGTACCTACGAATCATACTTTATACGGTGCTATTAAGTATGCATTAGAATTAGAAGATATGACTCTTGCTATATTTTTATATGGTCGTATTGAAAATGGAATTAAAAATATGATGGAAAACTATTGTTGCATGATATTTACAAATTTATGTCATCAAAATAATGTTACATTATGTAAATCTTTATATCAATCTCATTTTATTACTATACGTTTAATAAAAACATGCTTACGTACAGTTCAATGTTACAAACTTGATATATTAAAATGGGTACATTCAATAGATGATCAAATTTATAATACTCAAATACCACGACATGTATGTGTGCATTTTATTTCAACTAATAGTTTGGAAATATGGCAATATTTAAAAAGTTTAACACCTCAATTGGGTATTAGTAATTATATCTATTTATTAAAGTATGCATGTGAACATGGAACAGTTGAAATGTTTAGATGGTTATATAGTTATAAGACAAGTTCTAGTAATTGGCCTACGTTAATGACCGAATGTATAAAATTAGCATTAACATCATGCAATATCGCTGTATATAGAGAATTACTTAATATGGATATACAAACATTACCAATTGATTATAAACATTTATTTTGGTTAACTGTGTATGAACAAAGTAACAATTATTCATTTGTACAAGTACATAAATATTTAACGTGGGCTATAATTAATGATCGTGAAAATGGCACCAATTTATTTGATATGAATACTGATGTCGAAATACCTATTAGACGTATTCCCAATGTGGACGGTTTTTACACTATATCTAATCTTTTTCCCAAATTGTGTGATGCATTTTTTGCCGATGTGCAACAAGATATAACAGTTTGTAAAATATTATATAGTAAAACAAATGACGCGAATCGTAAAAAATATATTATTAGATCTTTGAATAGTTGTAGTATTTATGATCTGTATGTATATAAATGGTTATATTCTAAATATGTAGAATTAGATTTAGAAGATTGTCTGTATGAACTTTTTATGAATTTAATCGCATGTAATAAATTAATTATTTTACAATGGTTGGTTGAAACGAGCAAATATGAAATAACAATAGATGAATGCGATCTACATATGGATGAACCATGGCTTTATAAAGACACAATTAATAGCACAGTATTGCAATGGTTGCATGATAATACTGATATATGTAAAGGAATAATTTTTAAATATGCTTTTGCAAATAATAGTTTAAAGTTATGTAAACAAATTTATACAGAACATAAATCATTGGTAGATATACGTCACAATAATGACGAAATGTTTAAATATTGTTGTAAATATAATTACGTGGCATTATGTAAATGGATAATATCATTGTATCCTGATATATATAAAATAATTTCATTGAATGTGGATAATATCAAGTATATTATATTCACTGATTTAAATAGTGTCAAACTAGTATGTAAAAATGATTTAACAGATTGTTCTATATGTTATGAAAAATCAGATATAATAGCCACATGTAATCATCAATTTTGCAAATATTGTTTAAATGTATGGTTAACAAATAATCCTGATATATGTCCAATGTGCAGAGCAAATATAAAGTATGACGAATGTTCAAAAATCGAAATTAAAAATTGATTTATTTATATTTAAAAATAGTATGTTATTATAGATCAATGTCATATTGCAAATATTGTCAAAATTTATTGAAGATTGTCAAAAATAAAGAATATGACGAACAATCAACCCAAGAATTGAGTAAAGAAGATTTAGTCAATTTATTGTCTAAAAAAATGAATGCAAAACATGGCCAATATGTTAATGACGATGTACCATATCAAATTAATTTTTCTATTGAGGATTTAGATGGTATGGCTATAGATATGAAACATTTTAAGGGCAGAGAGGTTGATGATGTTATCGATTCTTTAAAAAGTTTATATGAAGAGATTATCAAAGGAAATTCTAACGGAAATATGTTTAATTTTCTATGTACAAATTGTTCAATGACTTATTATTTACAACCTGGGACAATTGTCGATTCTGTGAGCTTTAAAGAAACAAATTATGTTCAGGATGAAACGCCCACAATTAGATTTGATGATCCAACATTATTTAGAACCAAGAATTTTATTTGTGTAAACAATAAATGTGTTACAAATACTGATAAATCTGCCAAAATCCAAGAAGAAAAAGAAGCAGTATTCTATAAATTAAATACACACAATATTAAATACATTTGTTTCCATTGCAAGACACAGTGGGGAACGTAATTTTTCATAAAATAATATAAAATATATTATCTTAAGTTAATAATGAGTAAATTACAGACGCGCATAATTTTATTTATAATTTTACTAGCATTTAGTTTTGGTATTTATTATATGATAAATGGAAATAATGTGGATGATAGCAAAGATGTTGCCGATAGTGATAATAGCGAAGGTAGCATAGAAGGTGATGAAAATAGTACTGCTGATGAAGACGTTGTAAAGGAAGACAGTGTGGAAGAAAAAGAGGAAGAAAGTGAGGAAGAAAGTGAGGAAGAAAGTGGGGAGGACAGTGGGGAGGACAGTGAGGAAGAAAGCGAGGAAGAGACAGTTATTAATATAGCAACCGTAGTTGATAATAATTGGTCACCATATAATACTAAAGGTGATCTTGATGTAGATGGTTTAAATTGGAAAATATATAGACCATTGGCATTAATGCTTACATTTGTGGAAAGTAAATATGATCTTAATACATCTTATGATCAAATAAGAGATTTACAAGTACGTTATTTATCCGGAGAAAAAATTGTATATGACGAACAAATTGAATCATTCACAATTAAAGTCGATGGTAAAACATTGGCAGAACAACATAGATTGTATGATGCATCATTAACCGATGAACAAAGACAATCGGATATTGAAACATATAATAAATATTTGCAACTTAATGCATATTCACCAATTCAATATTATATCTCGATGATATTATTTACATCGGTACATATTGGTACAACTTATGATGAAAAGCAGGCTACCATAAATAAACTTATAACATCATACAATATATCTGTTGATGAATTTCACAGAGAATTGAATAAAATATATATCGTGGATAATATTCCTTTATACGCATACGATGAACAAGCATGATTGTACAATATTTTTAATGATATTTTAAAAATATATTAACTTAATTTAATGGTCAATAATTTTTTTATGGACAATGATTTTTTTACAATTGATAAAATTAAAATTTACATATTTATTTTTCTCATATTGATGGCTATTGGTGGATATTTTATTTTTAGTAGTTCTGATGATGTTGATAAAGTTGAAATAAAAGAAAAACCAATCACTGATATGGAAAAATTAAATAGAGTATTATCAATAATTCAACCTTATTCTAATATTAAATTTGATATTGATGATATATATGACGAAACGGAAATATTACAAAATGAATATTTAAAAGATGGAAATAATAAAATAGAAAATTTTGCAAATTTATCTAAAGAAGAAATAGAAATATTAATGGAAAAAGCTAAAGCAGATAAAGTGGCAGAATTAATACAGGCTGAACAAGATGCGGCTAAAGTTAAGGCCGAAGAGGAGGCAGCCATATTAAAGGCAGAACAAGCGGCTAAACTTAAGGCTGCCGAGGATGCAGCTATATTAGCGGCTGCAATCAAAGTAGCCGAGGAACAAGCCATAGCATTAGCCAAGGTTAAGGCGGAACAAGATGCAGCCAATTTAATTGCGGCAAATAAAGCTAAACAAGATGCAATTGATGCAGCGGCTAAAGTTAAGGCAGCTGAGGAGGCAGCTATATTAGCAGCAAAAGTTAAGGCTGCTGAGGAGGCAGCGGCATTAGCAGCCAAAGTTAAAGCGGCTGAAGAGGCAGCGGCATTAGCAGCTAAAGTTAAAGCAGCTGAGGAGGCAGCAATATTGGCAGCTAAAGTTAAAGCAGCTGAGGAGGCAGCAATATTGGCAGCTAAAGTTAAGGCTGAACAAGATGCAATAGATGCAGCAGCAAAAGTTAAAGCTGAACAAGATGCATTAGAATTGGCAGCAAAAGTTAAGGCTGAAAAGGAGGCATTAGATGCAGCGGCAAAAGTTAAGGCAGAACAAGATGCAGCTATATTGGCAGCAAAAGTTAAAGCAGAACAAGATGCAGCTATATTAGCAGCAAAAGTTAAAGCCGAGAAAGAGGCAGCAGCATTAGTTTTGGCGGCTAAAGCGGCAGCTGATGAATTGGCATTAGCTGCAAAAGTTAAGGCAGAAGAAGAAGCGGCTGCGTTAAAGGCACAAATTGAAGCCGAACAAGAGGCAATTATTTTAGCTGCTAAAATTAAGGCTGAGAAGGAGGCATTAGAATTAGCAGCAAAAGTTAAAGCAGAAGAGGAGGCAATTGCATTAGCAGCAAAAGTTAAAGCGGCTGAAGAGGCAATTGCATTAGCAGCAAAAGTTAAAGCAGAACAAGATGCAGCAATATTGGCAGCAAAAGTTAAGGCTGAACAAGAGGCAGCTATATTAGCAGCAAAAGTTAAAGCTGAAAAGGAGGCATCAGAATTAGCAGCAAAAGTTAAAGCTGAACAAGATGCAGCAATATTGGCAGCAAAAGTTAAAGCGGCTGAAAAGGCAGCAATATTGGCAGCAAAAGTTAAAGCAGAAGAGGAGGCAATTGCATTAGCAGCAAAAGTTAAAGCTGAGAAAGAGGCATCGGAATTAGCAGCAAAAGTTAAAGCGGCTGAAGAGGCAGCAATATTAGCAGCAAAAGTTAAAGCAGAAGAGGAGGCAATTGCATTAGCAGCAAAAGTTAAAGCTGAAAAGGAGGCATCAGAATTGGCAGCAAAAGTTAAAGCAGCTGAAGAGGCAGCGATATTAGCAGCAAAAGTTAAGGCAGAACAAGATGCAGCAATATTGGCGGCTAAAGTTAAAGCGGTAGAAGAGGCAGCTATATTAGCAGCTAAAATAAAGGCCGAACAAGAAGCTGCTGCTTTAGCTGCAAAAGTTAAGGCTGCTGAGGAGGCAGCAATATTAGCAGCAAAAGATAAAGCAGCTGAGGAGGCAGCTAAAATTAAGGCTAAGAAAGAGGCAGCAGAATTGGCAGCAAAAGTTAAGGCTGAAAAGGAGGCAACAGAATTGGCAGCAAAAGTTAAAGCGGCTGAGGAGGCGGCAGAGGAAGCAGCTAAAGTTAAGGCAGAACAAGATGCAGCAATATTAGCAGCTAAAATTAAGGCAGAACAAGATGCATCAATATTAGCAGCAAAAGTTAAAGCAGAACAAGATGCAGCTATATTGGCTGCAGCAATTAAAGCAGCCGAAGATGCATTATTGGTAGCTGCAAAAATTAAAGCCGATGAAGAAGCTGCAGCAATTAAAGCTGCAAAAGTTAAAGCAGCCGAAGCTAAAGCATTGCAAGATGCTGCTTCCTTGGCCGCTAAAGAAAAAGCTATAGAAGATGCTGCTATATTGGCTGCTAAAATTAAAGCTGTTCAAGATGCAACTGATTTAGCAGCAAAAGTTAAAGCAGCTGAAGAGGCAGCATTATTAGCAGCAAAAGTTAAGGCAGCTGAGGAAGCGGCAGAGGAAGCAGCAAAAGTTAAGGCAGCTGAAGAGGCAGCTATATTAAAGGCTATGAAGATAACAGCAGAGGAAGCAGCCAAAGTTAAAGCAGCTGAGGAGGCGGCAATATTAGCAGCTAAAGTTAAGGCAGCCGAGGAGGCGGCAGAGGAAGCAGCAAAAGTTAAGGCAACTGAGGAGGCAACAATATTGGCAGCTAAAGTTAAGGCAGCTGAGGAGGCAACAATATTGGCAGCTAAAGTTAAAGCTGATCAAGATGCTCTGGCATTAGCAACAGCAACAAAATTGGCAGAGGAAAAGTTACAAAAGGAAGCAGCAGCTAAAGTGATAGCAGATGCTCTAGCATTAGCAACAGCAACAAAATTGGCAGAGGAAAAGGCTACATTAGTTGCCAAGGAAAAAGCTATAGCAGATGCCCTAGCATTGGCAGCAAAAGTTAAGGCAGTTGAGGACGCTAATGCTAAAGCTGCCATAGAAAAAGCTGCATCAGATGCATTAGCATTGGTCGCTAAAGAAAAAGCTGCTAAAGCTGCATCTGATTTAATCGCTAAAGAAAAAGCTGAGAAGGATGCAGCAATATTAGCAACAAAAGTTAAAGCTGCTGAGGATGCAGCAATATTAGCAGCTAAGGTAAAGGCTGACCAAGATAAAGCAATATTAGCAGCTAAAGTTAAAGCAGCTGAAGAAGCAGCTGCTAATGCTGCAAAAGTTAAAGCTGCTGAGGATGCAGCAATATTAGCGACCAAAGTAAAGGCTGATCAAATTAAAGCAGCATCTGATGCAGCAATATTAGCTGAAAAGACAGCCAAAGCATTAGCAGAAAAAGCATTAGCGGCATCTAATGCATTAATAGAGGAAGCTAAAAATAAAGCATTGATGGATAAGGCCGCATTAGATGCCAAAGAGCTGGCAGCATCCAATGCATTAGCTGAACAGGCTAAAAATAAAGCAATAGAAGATGCTGCACTATTGGCAGAGAAAATTAAACTTGTGGAGTCAAAAGCTGCTGACCAAGCACTAATTAAAGCAGCATCTGATGCAGCAATATTAGCCGATAAAGTTAAGGCAGCTGAAGAAGCTTCTGCTCTAGTTGCAAAAAATAAAGCGTTAGCTGATAAGGCTATTATAGATGAGAAGGCAAAAGTAAAGGCAGAACAAGATGCTATAATTGCAAAAAATAAAATGTTAGCTGAACAGGCTATTATAGATGCTCTAGCTTTAGCAGCATCCAATGAATTAATAGAGAAAGCCAAAATTGCGGCCGATAAAAATACCGCTTTAATAGCTGCTAAAGCGGCTGCTGCACAAAAAGTTATATTGGAAGCAGCCAAAGCTAAAGCAATAACGGATGCTGCTATAATTGCAAAAGATAAAGAGGAGGCAGAAAAAGCTATTGCTCTAGCTGCTAAAAATAAAGCAATAGCAGATGCAAATGCTAAAAATGCCGAATTGATGGCAATGGAAAATGCAAATAATTTAGCAGCTAAAACATTAGCAGCAGAAAATGCCAAAGCTTTAGCTACTAAAGCTAAAATAATTGAAGATGCTACTAAATTAGCTGCACAAAAGGTAGCAACTCCGGTACAAAAGGTAGCAACTCCGGTACAAAAGGTAGCAACTCCGGTACAAAAGGTAGCAACTCCGGTACAAAAGGTAGCAACTCCGGTACAAAAGGTAGCAACTCCAGTAATTCCATCAACCAAGGTAGCAACTCTATCAATTCCAGCAACGCCAATCATTTTAGATGATGAAAAAATATTATCTGCTAAAGTTAAATTTTCTAAAGTAAGGACTATAATACCAAATATAATTGCGAAAGATACTATGTTATCTACGATTGCGAAAACAATATCTAAACTTCCGTTGTCAACTAAAGATACCATCACAAAAGATACCATATTATCTACAGTTGCAAAAACACTATCTAAAAATCCATCATCAACTAAAGATACCATCACAAAAGATACCATATTATCTACAGTTGCAAAAACACTATCTAAAAATCCATCATCAACTAAAAATCCATCATCAACTAAAAATCCATCATCAACTAAAAATCCATCATCGATTAAAAATGTTGTGTCCACGGTCAAAGATGCAGATAATATATTATCAACAATTATTAAAACTATTGATACTGATAGCGATGATCACATATTAACAGCTAAGGTTAAATTTGCGAGTAATGTAAAGGCATTAATTACAAAACCCAATATTGTGATCGATAATGATACAGATGTCAAACAAACAATATCAGGTAAAGATAAAAAAGTAAAAGATAAAAAGGTGGTAACGATATCTGATGCTCAATTATATAGTGAATATTTGTCACAAACTGATTTTGATCCAATTCGTCAACAAATTGCAACATTGCTATTTAATATAGACAATATAGGTACCACCTATGAAAATAAACAACTTGTTATTGATAAACTTATTGATTTATATGACGTATCTGTGGATGAGTTTGAAAAAGAATTTAACAAAATAATTAAAAATCAATGAATGTGCATTAAGGAAATTGGACATAGTGTCACCTTAAAGTCATTAACGACTGATTTGTGTGGGTATGACAAGCGTGTACTTGTCAGGAAAGGTTTGTAGCGTAATATGCTGTAGG
>Ga0233435_1002854_pt1 | contig 13893 bp, 18 predicted proteins | sample SI_122_August201_3_FD_182735 | JGI IMG/M metagenome (GOLD analysis project Ga0233435, IMG submission 182735) | Seawater microbial communities from Saanich Inlet, British Columbia, Canada - SI_122_August2016_135_MG | ecosystem: Environmental > Aquatic > Marine > Inlet | place: Canada: British... | reverse complement strand
ATTTGTGGCCCTAATCAAATATTATTAAGTAAACCTGCTTATATTAAATTTAAAGAAAGAACAAGTTCAAATAGGTTCATTCCAAAAAATGCAAAAATAGCACTTGCAGGACTATATCAATTCAAAGGTGTTAAAAAGTCAGAACAAATATTTGTTATGGGTCTAGAAGAATCACACATACAACCCCCACAGAGCGGTGAAAAAGTAAAAAGACTTGGTGGCGCAAGAAAAATAAAAGTAAGTTTAAGAAATAAAACAATAAAAGAAGTATCATGGTGGATTTTTTATAGGGTTTCAATAATTTTATCTATATACTTAGTTATTGGATTAATACACTCTTCAAATAGCTTTCATGCAAACAACCTGTTTTTCGTAATGACAGGCATAGATTTAAACTATTATATTGGTTGGATATACACATCAATTTCATATTTATATGAAATATTAAAAGTTATGATATGAATGGGGTTCTATGTCTAAAGAAGATAAAGTAAAAAAACAATTTACAAAAAGCGATAAAGCTAAACGAGGATGGTGGGCAAGCGTTGTATTTATGGCTCTGATTTGTGAGCTTATATATTTCTTATCAACAACAAAAATCGTAGAAGAAAACCGCGATATATTAATTGGAATTATTGGAATGCTCACAGGTAGTATATCTTCAATGTTGGCAATAGCTAGTGGTAGAGACCCATCAGAAGTTGAAGAACTCAAAGATGAATTATCCAGCGCAAATTCTGATCGTGCTGCTTTAATAGCACGCCTGAGAGATTCACAAATTCAAATGCAATTACTAAGAGAACAAATATTTGAATTACAAAATGCTGTTATTAATAAACTATCAATGTTTAGTAGTGGTGAAAAGCCAATAAAAACAAAAGATCAATCACAAGTTGTTCTGCCTTCTGAAGTTGATGAATGGATACCTAAATTGGATAACGATTAAAATTATCTAATATGAATCATAACAAGCTCACCTGCTTGTCTTTGAGAACTATTAATTATTGCAGGTGATATAATACCACAATCTTTTGTGTTATCAACATAAACTTTTCCGCTTAATACAGATAAATTGCCACCCTCGTCAGGAATAATCCTGTCAGCTATTGCGTAAGTACTGCCAGAAAACATTACTTTTGCAATTAATTTATCTTCGCTAATTTCTGGTACAGAATTTACTACTCCGATTAAGTTGCTATCATCACTAGCGAGTGACCATTTTTGTGAACTGTTATTATATGATACAACACTTCCTACTTCAACATTACTTTCTACTTCTAAAAATACAAACATTTTTATTTCCTCTATTATAAAGTTTCTATATGCATAGCTGCATTTGTTGCCATTGAACTTAACGAAACACTAGTGGCACTTACACATCTAAGTCCTATAAACTCAGTTGCATTTGTTGTTGTTATAATTGCCATTGGTATTGAACTAAATCTACCTTGTCGTACTGCTGAATAAAAGTGGGGGCCTACAAAAGTAGTATTTGATGTTGTAGGAGTTGTTCCTTGTGTAGGCCCTTTACAAAATCTAAATACACATTCACTTGATGTCGTAAAGTGATTTCCTTGTATTGTACATTTAACTTTATGAGTACCTGCGGGGACGTAGATTCCACTAAGATAACTATAGCTACTTGCTGTCCTTGTCGGCCACATTGTGTAATTAGTATCTTGAAACCATCGATGAGTTGTAGCTGCTGCGCCGTAATAATAAAAAATCATAAAAGGTCTATTAGTTGGATGATAAACGTTTACATTACCACCGACACCAGGACTAGTTGTAGCGTAACCCCAATTAGCGCCTCTATTGTCTTCACTAGATACAGAGCTGGCCTGTGCATTTTCATATTTTGAATTTGAATCATTATATGAAAATATATCATTGCTGATTAAAGAAGAAACATTGATATTTGAAAAATCTTCTATGCTTAATGAAGACAAACTAGAATTATTTACTTTGTTTATTAAATGACTCATTTTTAAGAAACTTTTCTAATATATAAAAGATTAAATTCACTAGGTGTATTACCTTGAGATGGACTTCCAGTATATCCAGCAACATTTGATGCAACTATTACTTGTAATTGAATTAAATTTTGATTATTACTAACCATTGTACTAGTTATTTCTACACTTGCTGATATTGTTGATGATGGTGCACTAGCTGTTAAACTGTCTCCTATAAATGCATTTGCTGATAATCTGGATCCAGTTGACGTATATAATGCTAAGGTCAAACCACCCGTTGCACTTAAAACACAATTAAACTGTGCTTCAAAAACATAAGTACCTGCTGGTAATGTCACTGTCTCTACCCAGTGTGTTCCTGAAACTTTGTTTATTGTTGATCCGGATATTGTATTTTGTGGTGACGAATCATATAAATACCATTTGTTTCCTACGCTAATATTGCCAGAATTACCAGTATTAGAGTAATTATCACTCGCACCTTCTCCAATAAAAATGTAAGAAGTACTTCCAGAAATTGCTCCAGTTTCCCAGCTTGAACCATTATATACTAAAGAATGACCACTTTGTGGACTTGAAATAGAAACATTAGATAGATCACTTAATGAAGGTGCAATATTTCCACCAATATCAGGCTCTGCTGTACCAATTTTAACTTTATTGTGACTCATTAAATAACCTCCCAACCAGTTGATCCATTAGATACTAAAGTTATCGCAGAATATTGAACAGTCAATGTATAATTTGACGTTGAACCATCAATTGTTTCGCTACTATTTGCGTCAATCGTTATTGTTCCACTTCCCATATTCTTAATTCTTATCTCATCACCATTAACTGTATTTGCAATAGCAGGTAGCGTTAGCGTAATACTATTTGTTGTGCTATAATGATGTCCAATTACAGCGCTGGTATTAGAAGTTATTGCTGTATACCCAAATTGATTTTTAATATAAGTCATAAATTACACCTTAAACATCGTTAATAATATAAATATGTACTAATTATAGTTATTAACTATTAACAGCACAATTTCCTTGTTAATAGTTAATAACTCAAGTCCATATAACATTTACGTCAAAAGCTATGTTTTCGTTTATTCCTTTATTTGTGTAAAGGGTCACGATACTAGGAAATTCTTTACTGTCTAAATCTAAAGAAATATTATACTCTGTATTACTGCTAATTACCTCTAGATAGTCTGAACTTGTTTTAAAAAATAGTTTGTTGTTTCCTGTAGCATAAGAGCTATCTTTAATAGAAACAAAATCAAAACCAAGATTAACATTACCCGATGTTGGATTGGACAAACTATTTTCAACATTAATAAAACTGCTTGAATTAAAATTAACTTTAACTGACCCTTTGTTTTGTACATCTATAAAAATTGTAGAAGTGCTAGATACTCTTTTTATTCCTGATAGTGACATATGATTTGGTCCTTAAATTAAATATATTAAAGTGCAAAAGAAGCTGATATTGATAGTGGTCCTGGACCTGTCACTGTTATTGGAACATTTAGCTCTCCACTTGTAAGTGAAGTTACATTAATAGAAGTGCTAGAATTACTTGTAAACTGGGCATTTACTCCGTCTATTTTAAGGTCGACACTCTTCGCAATTCTTGCGCTTGAATCATTAAAAGTACTTACATTAACTGAAGTAGATAAATTACTACCTGAGTATGTAATGCTGCTGCTAGCAAAATTAACTGTAACAGTATTTGGTAAAGAGTCAGAAATTAAATGAACTTTATGCTCTATAAAAGCAAAATTTGCGTCCAATGAATTAGCTGTAGCTGTATTGTTGTCTGCTATTCCTGAAAGTCCAATAATTCTTCCACTATCATCTTGTGTAACACCTATAAAATCACCTGACTCTGACGCAGTTTCATTCCACCCATTATTCCAGTTGTATATTTTTAATGTTCCAGGCTCAATCACAGCTATTTTTGTTCTAGCAGAATTAAGATGAACAAAATCACAAGCATTAACCTGAATCGAACTATGATATGTAAGATTAGAAAAGTTAGTGCTATCAATTTGGTATGAAACAAGATTTTTCGATGTCGCATTTTGTAATGCAACAGAGCTAGGGCTGCTATAGGAAGGAAGATAGTGAAGATAATAATCCCCTCCTGAAAGTGTTATGAAAGAGTTTGACTTTGTTTGACAACCTATATTAGCTGTTGTCGATTTTGCAGGATATGTTAAATAGTCTGTAACAGTTCCCGAAGAATATGTCATAGTACAATTATCAGCAACCATAGTTCCTGCATTTGAATTTCCTGATTTATCCCAAGATATTTTTACAAAAGAAATTTCAAAAGAGTCGTTAGCAACTGGATAATAAGAATAACAAACATTTGTCTCGCCACTGATTGGAGAGTCAATAAATTGTGCAGGTCGAGGTCTTAACATAAGTTTAGTTGCTGCTGCAGCAGTAGTAAAGCCACTATTAGATATTGAAGAGATTGTACTTACAGTTCCTGTTCCAACATTATATGATTCAACATTGAAAACTTTACTACTTCTATCTTCAAAAGCTGAAGTTTGTTGCGCAAAACTTGAATCTGTTTCAACAGTCTCTAAAAACATAAGTGTATTATCACTATTTTTACCACAATAATAAAAATTATTAACTTCTAAGTCTTTATATCCTCCAGACACAGAAGACCCATCATTTTTCTCCAGAATAACAATAGAATCTGCAATTGAAAGTGTTCCGTCATCTTCGTTTGTTGTATAAGAAGAACGAGAAACAACCTTTGATAGTGATCTGTAGTAGTATGATGCATGTGCGTATGATTTATATGAAACAAAATATATATATTTTAATGATGTATCAACATATATTGGAAATTGCTGTGAATGATATGTATTACTTGATAAAACAAAAGCACCATGAGTAACTGATTCTGGATTAGAAAAATTATTTCCTTCAATAAAAATATACTTTTGAATTGGCGGGTAATATGTCCCACTGCCATAAGGTAGAGTTAATAAACTAAAGTTAGTTCCACCTGACGAAGTAAATCTAAACAAGTTTGAAGACATTGATAGCGTTTTGTCATCTTCAAGATTATGATCTCTATTCCCAAGACCGTATGATCCTAACGGGTCTACCATACTAGATCCCGTATTTTGACCATTAATCAAACAAGGACCTTTTGCAACTATTGGAGAAGTAACAAAACCACTTACAGTTTCTTCGTAAACTTTATTATTTTTAAGTGCAACACAGCTTTTGTCAAAAAGAGGATAAAGTGTATTTGAATCATATGGCTGACTATCGATCCAAATATCTCCATCAGAAGGATTAATCACTAATCCAGTGTTTGTTTCTCCTGAAGAAAACCTTGCAGCTTTCTTGGTTACTGAGAATTTTTTAAATAACGCCATTTTATTACTCTTCCTCTTGGATGTCAAGTCTATTAGCAAGATTTGTTGATACAAACCATTGGTAGGCTTCTTCTATGTCTTCAAAGGGTAGATTGCTTTCTAATCTGTTTTTTGAAGGATTACCGATAGTTTTTTTTATAAGATTTTGATCATGATCTTTTATGATCAGATCACCATTTGAATATTCTAAATTTATATAGATCGGGTTTCCACTTTCATCTACATTTATTTGATGCTGCATTCTTTTTTCCTTCTTTATTATGTATTTTCATACATGAAACTAATTATTGCTTGTCCGCCTGGATCGTCACTCGTAACTTGTGTTACTGAATATGTAATATTGTCGCCGCTATCAATTGTATGTAAAAAATTTGACGATGTTGTTTTTGATGAATCATTTGCATTAAAAACTGCGTCAAAAACAATTTGTTGTGAAGAATCACCTCTATTATTCCATATCCTTATAGTAGAACTTCCAGTCCCAACAGGAGTATCGCTTAGTTCACATACTATCGATTTAATTGTCAAACCAGTTTTAGGCACCCAAGGTGTTACGCTATTTTCAACTTCGAGTTGTTTTTTTATATACAAATCTTTTTGAAACGTTTCTTTTTGCTGTTTAATATACGTCATTTTAAACCAATCATTAATAATAAATATTGTCGCAATATATAATTATATACTTCATATGTTATCTATTCCACCAATCGTCAAAAGAACCAAAACTAATTTTCTCATACATACTTTCTGGTATACTCCCTACACAGTCATAACTAAACCACTCGCCTTCAAGGCGATACCTATCTAACCTCTCGTGAACAATTTTTTCTTTCCACCCTTCTTTTTCAAAAGAAGCTATTAATTTAAGCTTATTAGGATTACCAGTTTGAAGCTGTTTTAATCTTTTTTGCGGATTTTTAGATCTACCTATTTTTATCATTCCAGTTACATCTGACTGAATTATATATAAATCGTCTTTGTTCATTTTGTTTCTCATAATTATACTTAAATATAAAACTAAAGGTATTATATGATTATTATAGCAGAAAACAAAAAAAACCATTATTTAATTAAAAAATTTTTAATAGAAACAGGAATGGAAAAAGATAGTGCCAAAAGACACTTCGGGTTAGAGCCAGTCTCAAATATACCATCAGGTGACAATCCCGAGAAATACGTAAAATTAGGTCTAAAACCCATCAGTAGCCAAAACATCCATACTGATACAGAAGTGATTAAGCCTCACAATAGGAAATTTCAAGAGTTAGTTAAAAAAAATCAGAGGTACAGTAAGTTGACAGACCTTGCTAAAAAGGGCTTTTTAACTTTTGGAATGATCGTGACTCTTTTTAGCGTTATATCAAGCGAAAAGCATGCTACTGATAAAATACACCCTTCATCTCAAAAAATAATTGAAGATGCTGTCGAAGAAGAAATGATTTCTAGAAATCCAGACAATGTTAAAGAGATTGAGTTCACTTTTGACGTCATGCAACAAAACAATGTTGAACAACAAAATAATGTTGAAAGTGTAATTATAGATTACGAAAAAGCTATCCCTTTTGACGAAATAATAGACTTAATAATTAAACATGAAAATTTTAGATCAACACCTTATCCAGACCATAAGCAATGGAGTATTGGATATGGTTCAAGAGTTTCAGATAAAAGTGGTAGTTTTATTAACAAAGCTAAACACAACAAACTTCGACCAAAGTATAATAAGCTTTATAGAAAATATCAAAGAACAGGAAGCAGATTAGATCTAGATAAACTTTTAAGATGGACAAATAAAAGTTATGTTGGCAGTTGGTATAAAGATTTACATAATTTAAGTGGAAATACAAAAAAAGCTACTGTGACGCCTCTCACAATTGCGCAAGGAAAAGTAATGTTAGTTAAACATTTAAAAAATGAGCTATCAAGACTTCAAGCAAATGCTGACTTTAATATTAATGAAATGCCTACAAATATCCAGAAAGCTCTATCAGACATGGCTTATAATATGGGTGGTGCTTTTATTGTTAAGTTTAAAAAGTTTCATAAATGTTTAACATTAATAGACAAAATACAGAAAAAGAAAAACATTACAAAAATAGATCAAGACGTATTAGAAGACTTATTTGTTGAAGCAAGTCAAGAAATACAAAGTTCTTTATACTTTAAAGAACTTCCTACAAGAGCTTCAACAAATATAAAACTAGTACAGAATGCAATAGAAAACTTTAAAATTATTGACAAAAACTTTCAAAATGAATCACTTAGAAAAGTATATAAACACTTGTTTGTGTAGGGCATTAAAAAGAAAAAGAATTTAATCCTGTTAACACTTTATCATCAACCACTATTATCTAATCATAAAGATTATAGATTTAATCTAGAAGTAAACGTCAGAACAATATTAATATATTATTAAAACAAAACTAGCTTACACATAATAAACTTCTAATTTACTTCTGTTAACTTGATTAAATTGTCAATTTGACCTAGCGCGTAGTCTTTATTATACTTCTTAGTAGACATATTTGCTACTCCAAAAAAAGAAAGAACTTCTGTAGAGATGCCAATTTCAATACCTTTACTTGCCATTGCATGCTGGAGCTCAGAATAATGTTCAATATCATATACTTTACCTTCGAAAACAACTTCTCCTGCTTTAATTATTTTTTTCATTTTTTTAAATAATTTAATTGCGCTATCTTTTTCTAAATTTTTACTTTCTAAAAACACATGCAACGTCTCTATTCTTTCTTCAAGACTATGCAAATATTGATCCCAACGAGTAGACTCTATTTCTAATTTAAATTTACCGTCTTCTAAAGGACTAATTCCACCGCCACCAATTAACATATTAACAAGCAAGGATGCATTTTTTATCATTTTACTTTTACCCTCACTGTTTAAATCATCTAAATTGTTTATTTCTAAATCATATAATGCATTTGTTCTTTTTAATAAAAACTTTACAACATCTTTTAGACTAAATATTTTTTGATTTTTATCATTCATATCTTTAACAAAACCATAGTAAGCATCATTTGAATTTTGTCTAGCATCATCAATGTTCATACTTAAAGCATGCCCTAATTCATGCATGATTATTTTTAACGTTGCCGAATCTGATAACAATACTAGTCCTCCATGAGAACCAGACTTTACTTCTGTTAACTCAATACTTACTCCTTTCAAATCGGAATCTTTAATAGTTCTAGCTATTGCTTGATTAAAAAATTCTTTAAAAAAAAAATAAGGATAAGTTAGCCCTACTTCTTTTTTGTTTTCTATTTTTTTAAATATTATATTTGATATTTTTTTCAATATGTTCTGTTTTAAGTCGGGAAGCGCTTTGTTGTCTTTTGTTACCTTTAGATTTTTTTCAAAAAATATTTTTGTAATTTGATTTGCATATTCTTTATACTTTTGTGGATCCATTTTACCAACATATAAGTCAAACTCGCTTGTTATATTGATTTTTTTAAGATCATTTGATTTACTTTTGTTTATTTCTGTAATTGCATTATATATCTTTTCAGTTGCAGCTTCACTAGAGTCATGCCCTAGACAGTGAGCAGTCACTTTAGTATACATACCTGGAAATAATTTTACTATATTCTTATCTTCTAAATCATTATATCCTTTTTCAAAAGCCTTTAAGAACATTTTGTTAACTTCTTGTTCGTTTTTACCACCAAAAACTTTATTTAAAATACCACTTTCATCATTTAAATCATCAGGACTAAGTCCATCCATGCTAGTTAAAACTTTACAAGCTTCTTTATAATCTTCAAGGCCAACGTTAACACCTTCATCTTTACCTCTGGCTTCAACTTGTTGATACGTAGGGACAGGTTGTTTATACGTATGGACAGGGGTATCCGCGTGTGCTGTGCCTGTTAGTGACATTGCTTTCATCAACAACAAAGGAATTATTATAGAATTTTTAATTCCTTTTTCCCTTAATCTCTTTAAAAAGTTTTCATTTATTAAATTGTTTTTCAATAAACTTTCTTCAAGAAGACATACTTTTTCTTCTACTAATAAAAAATTATTCCATTCTTTTACTAATACCTTATACTCTTGTCTTTTCATTTATTCAACCCTTAAATTATAAGCTAATATATTAATCATTTTCTAAATAATTTAATATATCATCACAATTTTAATAACTAGCTTAAGCCTTTTTATAGAAAATTCTATAAACTTTACGTATGATATAAAACCACCAGAAGACATCTTAACAAATGACTTAGTTGTCAAGTCTAACTTGGTTTACGAATGGTGATTATAATTTTTTATTTTTTGACAGTTATTTTTGAAACTCAGGGAACACTCCGATTGGTTCTGGCCCGCCAAGGTCAATATTAGGTTTAAGCGCACTTTGATACATTGCCATTGCACCTTCAATCTCAGACAAAGCTCTAGCATCTTTTTCGCCTATTACTTTAAAATTTTTTATTCTTTCAAGTGACGCCTTTATTACTTTTAAATGTGTTTCAATACTTTCAATTATAGCTTGTTTTGCTTCGCTAGGTTTTTTATCACCTTTTAGCTGCTTTAACAAATCTTCAGCACCTTTTATTGTCTTTTTTAAATCTGCTTTATTCCAATTATGATTTGTCGCAGTTACTACTGTCTTTTCAGCAGCAGCTGGGTTATCCATAGAATTTGTATCAATATCAAGTTTATTGCATGCAGCAGCCATGCTAAACAGAGAAACAGCAATTGCACCTTTTAAACCTAACCTTCCATATTCTTCAGCAAAGTCTTGCATAAAACCTTCACTAATTGTTTTTTTATCCAGACTTTTTAATAACTCTTCTCTTATAATTGCTCTTAGCTGACTTTCTTTTATTAACATAATTTACCTCATTTATAACATTAATATATATTAATCATTTTCTAAATAATTTAATATATCATCACAATTTTTTAACTGTTTTATTCTTTCTATTGACGCATCACCACAATTAGAAATATGCTCAAATGCGCCACGATGTAATCCCATACAATCAGTTACTACATTCAAAATCTGCTCACACTCCGACTTTGACTCATCAATCTTCTTATACGTTCTACTAAAAGAAACTGCAGATGCAACAAAAAATACAACACATATCATTATTTTCTTAAACATTGTAAACTCACTAAAACTCTTATATGATAAATATCATGCATTACTCAATAACACAAACACAATTAACTTGTATAAACATTCTTATTAGATCTCTCCAAGAAGCTATCAATAGAAACTGTTTCGACGAAGATGAAATGAGAAGAATATCTAAAACTATAGACAAACTAAATAATGTTTAAATCATCACAGCACTATACTCAAAAGGCTATAACCTAAATCTTTTTCTAAATCTTTGATATAATTTATTACTTCAGGCTCTTTTTTAAAATATGCGTATGCTAAAGGACTTTCAAAGTTTGACCAGTTGCCATCAACAAAATTACCATTTTCAGCTGCGTTTAAAATAGCTGAATATTGGTATATGTCATCTGTTGGGTCGTCTTTTGTGTATTTCTCTGTATTTTTAAATTTTTCTTGTTCTTCTTCAGACATATCTGAAAATGGCTTGTTATACATTACATCTTCCCAAGACTCATCACTAAAATCCATCTTGACAGCTTCTAAATTAAACTCTGAATCTGCTCTTCTCTTATATCTACTCCAAACACGCTCAGCATCACTTGAAACTTCTGCTCTGTCACTCATAAGTGCACCATTCAAGTAACAACTTATTACCTCAAGCCCTATTTCATATAGCAATGGACCAAATCCTCCACCCACCTCAGAATATTTTATAACATAAGGCTCTTTATCACCTTTAACTCTTACATCTCTTTTAATAATCCCATTGTGATTAAGCCAAGCTTTCTGGTAATATATTTTGTTTAAACTTATAATTGAATAATTTTGTAAAATAACTTCTAAAACTGTACCATTAAAATAAACATCTACCCAAATTTCTTTTCCAGTTTCTTCTCTTAATAAAATTATTCTGTCAATCAAAGATTTAATCTTATTAATACCACTAATATCAACTGGCGACTCGTTTAAATATTTATTCCAGCTCTCAACGAGAATATTCCACTCTTTACGATTCATAATTCTACTCGCTTTTTAAAATATTTAATTTGTAATACTGGCGTCAAAATCTAATATAACAATATCACTTGGACTAGGATTGTCAACAATCTTTATTCCAAAGTTATCGTCATGCATATCACTTGTACTAACATAACCAAAAGCAGCTGATAGCCTTTTAAAATCTTCATAAAATATTATGTCTTCTATATCTTTAACATTTGCAAAATTACTAGCAGCATTATGAAATATCACATTACTTATTTTTGGCAATATTTTATCTAATTTACCAGAATTATCAAAATTACTAGTAACTTTTTTTAATTTGTCACTAGCAACTTCTTTACCTTGTCTTCCTGGAGAATTCCTGTTAAACATCAACATCTCTCTATACTTTTCTTCATCATCTTTACGATATATCTTTTTCTTTATACCAGGTAGCCTTGTCCCATAAATACAATTCATTATAGTTTTTTCTACAAAAGATTTAAAACTCTTTGCTGAACTCTTTGCTCTATTTTTATCACCATGATCTAACATGTTCCAAAATGTAGGAAAAACATTCTTTAATATTGTTATATCTTCAATTCCGCTCAAAGGCTTGACTTTTTCACAAATATACCAATAAGGCTTTTCATTGACTCTATCATAACCAAAAACTTTAATAAATATATCTGCAGCTGCACCACTATGCTCCTTAGCCAAACACATGTTTATCTCTTTCTCATTAGTTTCAGCTCCCATAGGGTTCATTGCTATTTTTAAAACCCACGGCTTCCCACTTATAGAAAATCCACTCCTAAAAGCACCCGAATCTAAAAGCTCAATCCTCGGCTTATTACTATATGCAACATTCTCTAACTCCCCATAAATATAATGAGGCAAATCTTTTATACCCCCACTATAATCATCACTTTCTAAATGAATTCTTAAATCACGACTTACTTTATCTAGCTTCTCACCAATAACACCAATTTCAGACCCATCACTAGAATTCATAATTTCTAACAAGAAATCTTTTATATACACTTCTAATAACATACGCTAACTCTCGTTTAATTCTACATTATATCTCTATATATTTAATCAAACACAAAACTAATCAAACCTTGTTAAAACGTCGTGACTCGAGAGACACCCAGCTCAACCAAAAACCAACTTCACTACATAGAAATTTGCTTAATATTACCCAAAGCTCTATTATAATTACTCCTCACCATCTCACAATTACTCCTTATACTCTCACAAAAGTCCCTCTTAAATTCAGAATCATCGCCAATCCTCATCGCAATTTTTGATACGTCATTCTTCCACCACTTCAAACAAGGATGCGATACAACAAGACTCTTAAAATTATCTTCACAACCACTCTCTAAACTATTATCTTCGTTTAGAAAACTTTCCCAGCCTTAACTTCCACTTCACCTCTTCACAATCACTCTCCCACGCTATTCCCACATCCACATCATCACACCCTCCCCACTCTTCAACTCCAATACCCGTACAAGCGCGCACCCTCACTTTTATCGCATCACACACCTTCTTCTCACCCAAATTATCAAATCTCTCACCACCCCAATAATCACCACAACTTAACAAAAAAAATATCAAAAAATAAGCAATTCGACTCACAATAAATACCCCTTCAAATAAATCAAATCTACCTATTAATCAACCTCCAAAAACACGGGTAATATTGCAATAAAATATTAGTGGGATTACCTAAAATTAGTTGCTTAAATTTGAAGGATTATTTTCTGATTTTTTAAATCCTTTACTGTTTAAATAACTAACAAAGTCTAAACAAGCATTTCTTGTATTAACACCTTCACCCTGGATTAAAGGTATACACCAAACACCAGTATCCGTCACGTAATAAACACCCTTGCCATATTCTCCACTATTTTTTACTACATACTTTTTTTCATCTTCTAGAGAAAGTCCTGATCTCTCAAGATTTGAACCTTTCCCGGGCTTTGTTTTATCATTTCCTCTTTGACTATGCAAAGAACTTTCTATGTTTTTTATTTCATTTTTGCCAATGTTAGTTTTATTTGTAGACTCTGTAAAATCTTCAAATAAACCGCCATCCAAATAATTAGGATCTTTATCTTCACCTTCGTTAATAAAGCTTCTCCAACTTTCAACCAATAAACTTGTTTCTTTTCTTCTCATAATTTTAAAATTCTTTCTATTAATGTCTCTAAATATAACTCTATATATCAAAAAGTTTTTCAAAAATTCTCCCGAAGTTTTTTGCGCAAAAAGCTAAAATTACTTTCACACACTGAAAACTATTTAACACCCGTTTCTCTCTATACTCGATGTATTCAGATGTGTGCTTTCCCACAAATATAAAAAAATATGTTATATTTGTGCGATCAAGTGTATTCTATTACGTCGCGACCCAAGAGACACCCAGCTCG
>Ga0233435_1002853_pt1 | contig 13896 bp, 14 predicted proteins | sample SI_122_August201_3_FD_182735 | JGI IMG/M metagenome (GOLD analysis project Ga0233435, IMG submission 182735) | Seawater microbial communities from Saanich Inlet, British Columbia, Canada - SI_122_August2016_135_MG | ecosystem: Environmental > Aquatic > Marine > Inlet | place: Canada: British... | reverse complement strand
GGTTTGGTCAGCGTATTACTCACAGGTGGCATAGGGCTGCTTGAGCTAGACACTAAATGGCTCGCCATTAAAGAAGCGCTCATACCAGCCCTAATTGGCATCGCCGTGTTAATCTCAACGCGAACCAAACACCCGTTGGTGAGAACCTTACTCTACAACCCAACCATCATTGACGTCGATACAGTGCATCAACGTCTGGTCGAGAATAATAATGAAAAGCCCTTTGAAGCCAGACTTCACAAAGCCAACTACTTACTCAGCAGCACTTTTGCCTTCTCAGCCGTCATGAATTACATTCTCGCGAAATGGATTGTGACCAGTCCTGCAGGCAGTGCTGCATTCAATGAAGAACTAGGACAACTCACGATTGTGAGTTACCCGGTCATTGCACTGCCGTCATTAATTATGATGTTTGCGATTTTTTATTATATTTGGAAGACCATACATGGCTTAACCGGCCTCACGTTGGATGAAATATTACAGACACCACCGGATCAAAAAGACACACCAGACAATAAAACCAAGCAGGAATAACCTAAACCCTTTCCAGGCCTCTATAAAAAAGATACAGTAACAGTCGCTAACGACAGCAAAACGCATACCGAGCAAATGGGTATGACTCACTTTAAACCCGCCATAGAATCCGGGTACCAAAACGATGCGACAGCACCTAAAATGGCTAGCCTTACTACGCCAAGCACGCCTTCAACTGACAGTGATGCATGTTTTGATCAGCGTCACAATTTTAGCTGCACTCACACTGCTGGCAATCCAACAAGAAAGCAAAGCGCTAGACAAAGCGCTGATTTTGTCACACACAGCTACCCTCACCCAATTAAAACAAAACACGCTAGTTGAATACGCTTTAACAGGCACGTGGCCAACCACACAACTCCGCAGCATTGATGGAGCTGTCGCCAACCAACGCTACCAACTCGACCACATTAAGACCCAAAACGGCCATTTCACAGCGACCTATCAACAGACTAAAGCAGACAACAACATCATCATCCACTACCAGAGAGTGACGGGTAACTACCCAGACATGATCAGCCAATGGGTGTGCGGTTATCGACTCCCAAGACAAGATGAAGCCACCCTTGGCCCCAACCAAACTAACATAGACCCAAACTTGCTTAGCCAACACTGCAAAAGGATCAAACCGTGAATGCCAATATCGCATTACTAAACCAACAAATGATCACCCTTATTGAACAAGGCGATAGCTCAGAGCAAGCCTTAGATAAAGTCAACCAAAGCCATTTCGCTAAAGAACACAACATCCGCCTTAACCAAAACACGGAAGCGGTGATAGAGCTTAACCAGAACAAGCGCTACACAGCACTAGGCCCCGTACTTCAAGAAAATTTAGCCAGCATCACCCAGGATCGCAATGCGGTGGCGGCTGAAAATATCTTGGCACAACAAAAGCAACTCATCATTGCTGGCTGGAAAACCTTTCATAACAGCTCATTGGCCAATTTATTCTACTTAGTCCTACTCACTTTATTGGCCATTTTTTTTAGGGTCTTCATTGCACCTAGCTTTGAATTACTCTATGCCGACTTCGGCTACCTCCCCGCCATCACTCAATTTGTGCTCGGCAATGGCGGTTTATTCATGCTCATTGGTTTGTGGCTCATTGGTACTAGCTACCTGATTATTTTGCTCAGCTTATCAAGCGCGGTCAATCGCTTTCAATTTCCACCACGCTTGCTAACAATGCTACCTCTGTTCAAGCAATTTAAACAACAGATTGACAAAATAATGCTGCAGGCCATCACTGAATTTGTAGGTCGAACCACACAACATCGCTTCCCCCCTTTAAGCACATGGCAACAGTGGTACCCAGAGCAAGACGCCAAGCTTCTACTTGAAGCACATCAACTCACTGCACTTAGCCTAGAACTCAATTCTTTTGAAGCCACCATGCGAAAACAAAAAGAGCTTCTGACCGACCAATACATCATGCTCTCAACCAACGCCATTAAGAGTGCGACTTTACTTTTAAGCATATTACTAGGTATTAGCATTGCAGTGATCGTGTTTGCCATGTACACCCCAATATTTAATCTCGGGAGCATCATCTAATGCAAAAGACTCGTGGTTTTGTTTTTATTGAACTCATGTTTGTTATTGCAATCATCGGCATACTTGCCGCTGTTGCACTGCCAGCCTACCAAGACTATGTTACTCGCGCTGAAGTTGCAGAACCCATCACTGCAACTGTCGAAATGAGGTCAGCAGTCAATGAATATTACCAAGCAACAGGGCGCTACCCCATAAACAATGAAGAAGCAGGCCTTGCACCACCTACGGCCTACCGAGGCCGTTATTTCATTGCCACTTACGTTGACCAGGGGGCAATTCATATAGAGCTAGACCCCACAGTCTCTAACCGAACCCGTAACAACGGCAAGTGGTTAAGTTTACGTCCAATCAAGAACCCGCTATCTGTGACCAACCTAACCTGGAGTTGTGGCAATGCCTCACATTTTGCACCAGAGCAATTGATTGGCACGAATAAAACCGATCTACAAGATCAACTTCTCCCCAGCAACTGCCGATAAATCAAGGGACAGCCCATGTTAAACAAAAATAATCACCGCCAAACCCACACCGGTTTTACTTTAATAGAACTGATGATCGTCATCGCTATTTTAGGCGCCATGGTTTCATATAGTGTGCCCTCGTTTCACCAATACACCATTAAAACCCAGGTTCGAGAAAGCTATGTATTTGGCAGCCAATTACAAAAGGCCATTACGGATTACTATACAAAACAACAACGCTTCCCTAAGAACAACCAAGAAGCCGGATTACCGCCACCAAATAAGCTCATCGGTATTCACGTCACCCGTATTGAGGTTAACAATGGCAGCTTACAACTCACACTCGGCAATAAAGTAAACCAAAAAATTGCTGGAAAAAAACTGACATTACAACCCATGGTTGTCGATGGCAGCCCTAAATCCCCCATTTCCTGGGCATGTGGCAATGCATCAAACCCTATCGGTATGCGTAAAATTGGCAACAATCAAACAGACATTCCCGCCTACTACCTTCCCATCGAGTGCCGAATTTAACCCATAAAAAAACCCGCAGAGCTTTCGCTCTGCGGGTTTTTTTACTTGAAAATTAATGCGCCGCAGCTGGTGCTACCGCTTTTTCAAGTGCGCCTTCAGGTATCACTGAGCCATGCTCAGCACCATCCGCCTTACAAACGGCAACAGGCTTAGACTTAATCGTAAGAACCTCACCATCGAACATACTTGCATTGACCCACTGGTGAGCAAAAATACTCGCCACATACCCAAGGGCAATCACAGGCATCCACTTTAAGTGACTGAAGAAAGTATACTGACCTCGTGCAGCCCCCATAAGCGCAACACCCGCCGCAGAACCGACAGAAAGCATACTACCACCAACACCGGCGGTTAGAGTCACCAGTAACCACTGCCCCATATCCATAGCAGGTAGCATCGTCAATACCGCAAACACCACCGGAATGTTATCGACAATGGCTGAAAGCATACCAACCAAGACGTTCGCAGTTGTTGGCCCTAAATCACAATACATCAGATTAGAAGCCAGCTCTAAGTAACCTAAGAAACCCAAACCACCAACACACAAGATAACCCCGTAGAAGAATAACAACGTATCCCACTCAGCCCTTGCAACACGTTGGAACACATCAAATGGCGCAGCATGCTCTACTTTATTTTCCCCTTGGGCAAAAGGAATATCACCAACCTTAGGTGTTAATGGCTCAGGCATCCCCTTGTGCTGAGCATGCATCTCTTTCATCTTTAAGAAGTAACCAAAAAGCTGAAGAAAACCTAAGCCCGTCATCATGCCGTAAACAGGTGGCAAATGAAGCACGTTGTGGAAGCTTACCGCGGTTGCAATCGTAACGAGGAATAAGACGATAATACGCTTAGCTCCAACTTTCATCACCACATCTTCCCCACTACCCGCCGGATTTTCTTGGGGTATGGCAAAATGCATGATCGCAGCAGGTACAAGAAAGTTAACCATTGATGGTAAGAACAGCGCAAAGAAAGTACTGAACTCAACCACACCCTTCTGCCAAACCATCAGCGTTGTGATATCTCCAAATGGGCTAAACGCGCCACCTGCATTTGCAGCAACCACAATATTGATACAAGCCAGACTCACAAAACGCGGACTTGACGCACCAACGGCCAAGACCACCGCACACATTAACAAGGCAGTGGTTAAGTTATCAGCAACAGGAGAGATGAAAAATGCCAAGATACCCGTCAGCCAAAATAACTGGCGGAAACTAAACCCTTTCTTTACCAAGAACGTTCTTAGCGCATCAAACACCTGTCTTTCTTCCATGGCGTTGATGTACGTCATCGCAACCAATAAGAACATCATCAATTCGGCAAACTCTAAAAAGTTATGCCTAATTTGAGACTCAACCGAGACAGGCAGATTTTCAACCGTCGTACAATAAGCTGCAATCAGGATCCAGATGATACCTGCCGCGACAATAACCGGTTTAGATTTTCGTAAATGTGTTTGCTCTTCTGCCATGACTAAGCCATAAGCTAGAGTAAACACCCCCAAAGCAGCAAAACCGACAATATGATTTGTTAGACCTAACGTGTGCGAAACTGCATCACCAGACGCCCATGCCAGCGAGGTTGCACCCAACCCAACCAAAACCATAAAAAATTTAAACAACACTGAATTCAACACCCAACCCCCTACAAAACATCAACCACTTAATTCCAACAAGGAATATTCATAATTCCAACTCAAAATGAAATTTTCATCTATCTATAAACTACTATAGACAATACTCGAAATAAGTCACGCAATACTAGGTATTAGCTCATATTTTAAGGTTTCTTAAGTAGATCATTCAGAGTTTTCACTTGTAGAACACCAAAGAACCCATATAATGATGCAATAATAAATATTCATTTGAACAACTTTCAATTATTACGCCTAAAATTCAGGACTTTACTTTCCCTATGGAACAACTGAGCAGCTATACAAAAGAACAACTCATTGACTGCGGTCACGGCAAAATCTTTGGTGAAGGCAACGCACTCCTCCCCCTCCCTCCGATGCTGATGTTCGACAGAATCACTCAGATCACCGATGATGGCGGTGCAAACGGCAAAGGTTACATTGAAGCCGAACTCGACATAAACCCTGACCTATGGTTTTTTGCCTGCCACTTTGAGGGTGACCCGGTGATGCCTGGCTGCTTAGGCTTAGACGCCATGTGGCAATTGGTCGGCTTTTTCTTAGGCTGGAAGGGTGGCCCAGGGCGCGGGCGAGCACTAGGCTCAGGCCAAGTGAAATTTACCGGCCAAGTAACACCCAAAAATACGCGTGTTACCTATAAGATCACACTTAAGCGCGTTATTATGCGAAAACTTGTGATGGGCATTGCAGATGCTATTATGGAAGTAGACGGTAAAGAAATTTATACCGCTACCGATTTGAAAGTTGGTCTGTTTACCTCAACAGATAATTTCTAACAAAAGGATAAACGCCTTGAAACGTGTCGTAGTTACCGGATTAGGAATTGTTTCCAGCATTGGAAACAACAAAGAAGAAGTATTAAAATCCTTACAGGAAGGTAAATCAGGTATTGTCTTCCACCAAGAGTACAAAGACCTTGGCTTTCGAACAAACGTTCATGGCTCCATTGATATCGACTTAAGCCAAATCCCCAAAAAAGCCAAACGCTTTATGGGTGACGCAGCCGCTTACAACTACATCGCAATGCGTGATGCTATTGAAGATGCGGGGCTGAGCGAAGAACAAGTTTCAAACATTCGCACAGGCTTGGTAACAGGCTCTGGCGGCGCATCCACTGAAAACTCTCTGGCCTCTACCGATATCCTACGCAATAAAAGCCTAAAACGTGTCGGCCCTTATATGGTTCCACGAACCATGGCCAGCACCACGTCTGCCTGTTTAGCCACACCGTTTAAAATCAAAGGCATCAACTATTCCATTAGTTCTGCCTGCGCCACAAGCTCACACTGTATCGGTAATGGTTACGAACAAATTCAAATGGGCAAACAAGACATCGTATTTGCCGGTGGCGGTGAAGAGCTTCACTGGACAATGACTCTATTGTTTGATGCATTAGGCGCGCTGTCGTCTAAATACGCTGACAAACCTGAAACATCATCTCGCGCATATGATGCTAACCGAGATGGCTTTGTTATCTCAGGTGGCGGCGGTATTTTGGTTCTTGAAGAGCTAGAACACGCTAAAGCACGTGGTGCTAAAATTTATGCAGAACTTGTCGGGTATGGCGCAACCTCTGATGGCCACGATATGGTTCAACCTTCAGGAGAGGGAGCCGTTCGCTGTATGCGTATGGCCATGCAAGATGTAGAAGGCCCTATTGATTACATCAACACTCATGGCACAAGCACCCCTGTAGGTGACACCAAAGAATTAGAGGCCATCAAAGAAGTCTTCCAAGATACTGTCCCGACCATTTCATCCACTAAGTCACTAACAGGTCACGCCTTAGGTGCTGCAGGTGTCAATGAAGCAATTTACAGCATACTCATGATGGAAAATGACTTTATCGCAGGCTCTGCCAATATTGAAGAACTCGATGAAGCTGCTGAAGGCCTCCCTATTGCAACCGAAAAGCAAGATGCAAAACTCAACACCATCATGTCCAACAGCTTTGGTTTTGGTGGCACAAACGCAACCTTGGTTTTTTCCCGCTACAACGACTAAATCCACACACAGCCTGTCCATACAAATAATGCTTACCCATTATTTGTATGGAGCCACTGACAAGCAAAGCAAAATAGCGTAGCCCGTTTAAGCAGCCGTATTCAAGCACCTCACCCAGCCCACCTCAAAACCCTATTCTTATTACACAACATTACAACTCCCGGTAGCGCAATAAAAGCGCATTCACATACCCATGGAATACATGTATCACAATATTATAATTTTACTATACTCCAAGTAAAAGGATTTATTTGATCATGCCCTACCATTTACCACACCAAGTCTCTTCATCTGAGCGAGCTGCTCGACAAAGTGAGACCGAATCTAAACGCAGCGAATTTGCTTTTGACGCTGAATTTTCCGCCGCGGGTTTGCGCTTTATTCAGCAAAACAATGTTCCTGATAGTGAAAAACCTTCTTCAGACTGGAACACCAAATTCAACACAGGACTTGTCACCGTAGGTGCTGGTATCGCCATACACTCAGTCTCTTTCTTCAAAAACATCGCCAAAATTCGAGGAAACACATTTGATGACCTTTTTGAACTTGAGGACCGTTTTTTAGATGACCCTACCGAAGAAAATGCAGCTAACTACTATGATAGCCTGACGTCCATTGTCACTGACGACGGTAAAACCAATCAGGTTAAAGAATACTTTGATATTCTTTACCGCAAACAAGACAACGAAACACTTAAAGGGAAAGATGCAGAGCTATTTGATGATGCCGCTTTCGCCAGAATATCTGTTGCAGGCCCTGCACCAACAAACATTAAACGCGTTACCCAAACAGAATTTGAATCCTTTGCTAACAGAGGTTTCCCAGTTACAGATGACATTTTCCTCGAAGCCTCGCCATTCACACTTGCAGGCGATACCTCTTTACAAGAAATGGTCGATGAAGGTCGGCTCTACATTGAAGATTATTCCATGCTCAGCGATATCAAAGGGCAAGATGAAACCAGCAAGCAAGAAAAACGCTTCATCTACTCACCGATTGCGCTGTATGCCGTCACTTTAGATAACCCCACCTTATTACCAATCGCCATTCAGTGTAACGAAAATGAGAATAAAGGTTACCAGCCCATTTTTGTGCCCCACATCCCTGGTGCTGCAACAGCAAACTCTGACCGCACAGGTATACCGGGCGATTATAGCTGGCAAATAGCCAAAACCATCGTTGGCAACGCGCACAATATAGACCACGAGTCTGCCGGACACCTTGGCCGAGCACACTTAGTGACAGAAGTATTTATTCTAGCCACTAACCGCCAGCTTCCAGATAACCACCCTATCAATGCCATTTTACAACCACATTTTGAAGGCACATTACACATCAACGACTTTGCCCGCAAAACATTGATCAATACGGGTGGGCAAGTAGATCAATATTTAGCGCCCGTCATTACGGAGTTTGTTCGAAAAGCAGCTGAATCCGTTTTAGCGACAAAATTACAAGACCAGCTCCCTTTGCAAAACATGCAAAACCGCGACGTTGATGACCTCCCTTACTACCCATATAGGGATGATGCAAAAGCATTATGGGGTGCCATTCGCCAATATACAGAAACCTTTTTAGACAACTACTACGACTCAGACCAAGATGTGTTAGCCGATTTAGATATCGCAGCCGGCGGCGAACTCGGTGCCTGGTGGCAAGAGCTCACCACCACTCAAGTATTTGAAAATAATAATATGCCAGGATTTGATTTAGGCACACTAACTACTCGTGAAGAGCTCTACGACCTTGTGGCGTATATTATCTTTAACAGCTCAGTTCAGCATGCTGCAGTAAACTACCCACAAGGTGACTACTTCACATCTGTCGCACTGATGCCCGGCACCATAGCAAGACCTACGCCTGTACCTGGCGATGCAAACCAAGACTATTACCTTGAGTCATTACCAACCAAAACCTTGGCATTAGCTCAAACTCAACTCATGAAAATTTTAACCTTCTTCCGCCATACCCAGCTCGGTAAATTTGACGAAAGCTTCGATGATGACCAAGTATTCACAGCGACAACCAATTTCACCGAAGATTTACTGCAAATTGAAGCTGAAATAGATGCGCGAAACGAAGCCCTCCCCGAGGCTCATCGTTACACCTATTTACGCCCCTCTAATGTACCACAAAGCACCAACTTATAACCTATGAACCACCGTTCATAGAGCGGTTAGAAAGGAGTATTACCCCATGGCCATTAGCCGTCGATTTTTTCTTAAAGCAGGACTTAGCTCAGTTGCGACCGTAGCCTTATCTAGCACACTGATCACCGCATTACTTGGTAAGCCTGATGCAGCTCAAGCACTGGTACACAACATTTTAACCAAGCGCTTTCCATACCTAGATTTAGAGACGAAAGGTGTCAAGCAATTTGAAGCCATGCTTGTGTCTCGCTCTAAGTCTGAAGTGGGAGACTCAGGAACCTCAACGAAGGTTGCCATAGATGACAACATGCCTCACGTGAGCTTTGACCGCTATGTGGTTCGAGAATTTGCAGTCAACACCAACTTCTTAGACCACAAAAACCCTCACTTTCCAGGCATCATATTCCGCCCGGTTGATCACTTAGTATCGCAAGATCACAGTACAGAGCGATTCATTTAGGCACCATTGATTAAACGTAGGCTGTGCATTTAACCAGACACCATAGCACTTCCGCTTATGGTGGCATATTGTGAATCAAAGCCAATTCCGAATAGCCACATCAAGGTATTGAATTTCTTGAGTCATACACGTTTTCACACCAAGATCACTTGCCCTGATTCGATCCACATCTCTGAGCGGCTGATAACTCACCAACATTGACTGCCCCTGAATCCCACCAAGCAACCCTTGCAAGGTATCCAGCTTATAAATCGCATTTGCGCCCTGCTTGCTTTGGCGCGACTGCTTCCACCGCATTGTTTTACACTCAATCACGTACAACCTATTATTGGCTAAAAACACCACATCCAACTCATTCAGGGTTGAACCACGCTCACCTTTGCGCGTGACTTCGACACTTTTGCGAACATCCTGAATTTCTGGAAAATCTTTTCTTAACCCAAAGATTACCCCATACACATAGTCTTCCAGCCAACCACCATTGGCGAAAAAGCGTGCACCCTCACCTTGAAAGTGAATTTTATGCCCTTTAACGCTTAATACATTCCCTGCCTCAAACAGCGACAACACCTCCATAAAGGTTTTATTTTTCGTGTGCTGACGCTCTAGGGTTGCAGAGAACGTTTGATGATTCTCTGCCACCGATGCTAAGTAGTTCATCGTCGCCAATGGCTGTGAATAATTGACCACTCGATCCACTAAAACCTGCGTTAACTCTCTCACGGCTTTAGGCACGCCTTTTCTACCACCATCCGTTAATACAGCAGTACCTTGCGCCTGTAAAAATTCAGGTATTTTAATTCGATCCGCCAAATCAAACCCAACATTCTCATGTGGCTGCATCCACACAACCTTATCCAACTCTGGATGCACATAGAAAATCGGCTTTTTATGGTCTCTAAACACCTCATAGGCAGCCAAGCTCATCGGACGCGTACCACCTGAAACGTTGAGCGCTAGATCTGCCTGATGATATTTTTCCAATAACTGCCATATTCGCTCATAAATATGAGACACATCCCAAGCATCTGCAATTGGCCAAACCTCGACCTCTACACCACGCGGCTTAATCACCGAAGCCAGTGAGAGCGCTTTCTTTTCTCGGGATGCACTTGCCACCAAAACCACTTTTTTGGGTTTAAAGCCAGGGTCAACCAAAGGGGTAATATTAGCGACAGCATGATCATCAACCAAACAGACATGAACATCATGGCGATCCATCTTGTATTCCTTATTTTTTATTTCAACAACAACCATGATGCCAGCAGAAAGCTCAAGGTCAAGTCATGCTACCTAATACCGGAGGCCAACTCTCAACAGACCAACACAGTGCACAAACTCACCTCGTTCGGGCGACACAACTGAGTGAGCAACGGGAGATTATCCTGGAATAGATTGAGACCCCTTGCCGGGCGCAAGGTGTGGCGCACCATCTTAAGCTGAGGTCTGTAGCTTAAAAAACCAATATGAAATGTTTTGAGACTAATTCAATGACACGTTTCAGCAAATACGCTTTAAACGCCATAACAATTCCCTCAAAAACGAACAGAGAGTCACTTGCAAATATCGGTCAACCTCGACGTAAACGCTTTATTTTAGGCACAAAAAAAGCAGATCAAAAGATCTGCTTTTTTTGTGAAATAGGTGGCGTCCCCAAGGGGAGTCGAACCCCTGTTACTGCCGTGAAAGGGCGGTGTCCTAGGCCTCTAGACGATGGGGACCCGTTTCAGTGCGGCAAAAGATACCGCAGTTGCTTTAGTAGTGCAAGCAATTTTTTATTATTATTCAATCAGCCTAGGTATTTCCGAATAATAATAATTTTTTCTTGGTGGAGCTAAGCGGGATCGAACCGCTGACCTCAACACTGCCAGTGTTGCGCTCTCCCAGCTGAGCTATAGCCCCGAGAAAAAGTGGATTCTACGAGATAATTAGCACGCTGTCCAGACTTATTTAAGCTATTTTAGCCTTCGTAAATGCAATTGCTCGCTCTATACGTTGTAACGTCCGCGCTTTACCCAATAGCACCAAAGTATCATCGATTCCAGGAGACATGGACGTCCCACTAACAGCAACCCTAAGCGGCTGTGCGACTTTACCCATCTTAAGATCCAGTTTTTCTGACACAGCCATAACCACACCATGTATTGGCTCTTTCTGCCAATCTTCTAGTACAGCATAAGCGTCTAATAGTGCTTCTAACGGCCCTATAGCGGCTTCTTTAAAGTTCTTTTTAGCCGCTTTCTCATCGTATTCATTGAAGTCCTCATAAAAATAACGGCTCACTGCCAACATGTCTTTTAACGTTTTACAGCGCTCCCGCTGAACCACCACAAGGTCTTCTAATGCAGGCCCTGCTGCCACATCAACGCCCGCTAAATCAAATTGATACTGTAAATGCTGTGCGACCACTTCAGGCGCCATTGACATCATGTATTGCTGATTCATCCACAACAATTTTTCAGGATTAAAAGTAGATGCAGATTTATTCACATCTTTAAGGTCAAACTTCTCAATCATTTCTGCCATTGAAAATATTTCTTGATCCCCATGAGACCAGCCCAAACGCACCAAGTAGTTCAACAAAGCTTCAGGGAGAAATCCTTCATCTTTGTACAATAAAACACTCACTGCACCGTGTCTTTTAGACAGTTTTTTACCATCATCACCCAGAATCATCGCTAAATGGGCATACAGAGGGGGAGCCGCCCCCAGAGCATTAAAAATGTTAATTTGTCTTGGTGTATTATTGAGGTGATCATCCCCACGAATCACATGGGTCATTCCCATATCCAGGTCATCCACAACAACCGTTAAGTTGTATGTTGGCACACCACCTGTTCTGGCAATAATTAAATCATCTAGCTCGCGGTTATTGATCACCACTTGACCTTTAATCTGGTCATCAATCACCACATCGCCATCTATTGGGTTTTTAAACCGAATGACATAAGGGGCATCATCTTCATGCTGACAGTCAGAGTCCCGACACAAACCATCATAACGTGGCTTTTGTTTAGCAGCCATTTGCTGCTCACGTAAAGCATCCAAACGCTCCCGTGTACAGTAACATTTGTATGCCGACCCTTGGTCGAGCAATGCCTGAATCACTTCATTGTAACGATCAAATCGCTTTGTTTGATAAAACGGCCCTTCGTCAGCCGCCAAGCCCAACCAAGACATCCCTTCTAAGATAACCTCAACAGCCTCATCAGTTGAACGCTCCCGATCGGTATCTTCTACCCGAAGAATAAATTCACCACCATACTTTTTAGCATATAAATAAGCGTATAAAGCGGTTCGAACACCACCAATATGCAGGTAACCTGTGGGACTTGGAGCAAACCGGGTACGCGTGGCCATAGTCAATTAACCTTTTAACGAAAGTAAAACCAATAAGAGGCGTGGAGTATAACGAGTTCTAGTATTTAGGCATAGTCGCATCGACTTGCTCTGCCCACGCTTTCACACCACCACTCAAATTAATGATGTGTTTATAGCCTTCTTGCTCTAAAAAGCGCCCAACCATTCGACTGCGAATACCATGATGACAAATCACCACAATTTCTTCAGTCGGGTCTAATTTTGCAAGGTGCTGAGGAATCGTTTTCATTGGGATTAATGTCACCCCGTCGATATGGCAAATTTCGTGTTCCCATGGCTCACGCACATCGAGTAAAAAGGGTTTTTTATCTGACTGTTTGATCAACTCATCAACTTGCTGGGCAGAAAATTCTTGCATGACGACCTCTTTGTGACTGACTTACCGAAATTTTTCTGTATTCTATAAAACATCAGCCCCAATATAAACCCCCAGCCATTTAGCAAACTACCCATCGCCCTTTTCGCTTTGCAACCACGATATCAAATGACGCCAGCTGCCGATTAAACCGATGCCGGCCTTGAATGACAATTGAGTCACGAGCACCTGCAAATGGTACCACCTCATCAATAATTACTTTACTCAGCAGCAAACCTTGTAACGCTGCAGCAAGCGTCTTCTCCTCTTGATTTGAAATTGTATTTAAGGATAATTGCATTAACACAGGCAACCTTTTAGACATTCCTGCCTCCAACTTAAGTGAATAATACCAATAAGGATACCCCACTAAAGTGACCATTTAGTGCAGACAACATGACCAATTATGGCTAATATCTCAACCTCACACTTTCACCACAGAGATGCTAACAAACTGAAAAGTGGCTGTTTTTAAGCTATTACTTTCTCACCTCACGCAGGAACAAAGAGCATGATAACCCAAGATACCAGAGACGCTATCGAAGATATTTTAGACGCACCTTTCACCAGCCACTCTGTCAGCCAAGTTTTACAAACTGCAAAGCAACTCCAGAAGATTATTACAACAGCTCCCGATGCAGCAATAAGCAGCATTACTAAAACCCAGAATAACCATCACTATGCTGCCAACCATTCAGTGGATACCGCCATTTTGGCAGAAACACTTGCCAAAGAATTAGATTGGCCACCAGAAAAACGCCTCACACTAGTCTCCGCAGCATTGACCATGAACATTTCAA
>Ga0233435_1002852_pt1 | contig 13896 bp, 19 predicted proteins | sample SI_122_August201_3_FD_182735 | JGI IMG/M metagenome (GOLD analysis project Ga0233435, IMG submission 182735) | Seawater microbial communities from Saanich Inlet, British Columbia, Canada - SI_122_August2016_135_MG | ecosystem: Environmental > Aquatic > Marine > Inlet | place: Canada: British... | reverse complement strand
TGTAAATGAAATAATTTTACAAGCTTTTGGTGATTCTGAAAAGAAAAAAATTATGGAAACTGTGTCTAATTCTTCTAAAATCATTGCAATAATTTTGAAGGAATGTAAACTTCCTCAAACTTCAGGATATCGAAAGATTAACCAATTAATTGATGATGGGTTATTGGTTCAATCAGGATATGTTATGAAAGATAATAAAAAAATTAACAAATATGTTTGTATTTTTAATAATCTAAAAATCAACATAGAGAAAAATAACTTAATAGTGGATGTTCAATTAACTAAATTAGAACAAGAAAATAGTTCTATTTTACAAATTATACAAAACTAACATTCATTCAAAATTTAGTTTAATTTTAAATTCATTTACTTTTTACAGTTTTTTGAACATTCCCCCTCTACTGAACATGGTAATAATACAAATTTTTAAATACTCATTTCCATATTTGGTAATAACCTTGACAGATGAAACAGCTATTGTAATTGATGATGATTATGATGTAACTGGAATTTTGTCCGAATTATTAGAATCTCAAGGGGTGAGAGTTTTGGGAATGGGGTATACTGGAGGTGATGCGCTTCATCTTTTCAAAAAACATTTGCCAAAAATGGTATTCATGGATGTTCATATGCCAATAAAAGATGGGATTTCTGCATTGAGGGAAATTAAAAAAATATCTTCAAAGACTATGGTAATTATGATTACAGGTGATACTTCATCGTCAACAGAAAAAGAATTACAAATTTTAGGTGCAAATTCCATTATCCATAAACCATTTAGAATGAAAAATATTATTCAGATAATTAAAGAAATTCAAAAACATTCTACTCTAATGACTACATACTAAATTAAATTTAAGAAATTTTTCATTATTTGATTTAAAATATTTATTTTTTTAATCGTCTTCTGTTTCATCTGATTGATTTCTATTGGGGCCTACCATATCTTCTGGCTTTACATTATTGTCCCAATCCCCTTTTACACCTTTGAATAGTGAAATTATTCCTGCTACAATAAATCCGATAATTATTCCAAAGAATACCGTTTGATCAAATACCTTAAATGAACAATTAATTTCAATTGGTGGTTTATCTTCAAAATATTCATAACATGTTCCAAATTCATTTGACTCAATTGTAGCTGCTTGGAATTGACTGCCAAAAACCCCCAAAGTCAAAAATCCTACAAATACTAATACTATTCCAATAATGACAAATCTCATGTCACTCATATTTTTTTTAAAAATTTACCGTATTTACACTTTGATCTAAATTTTTGGAGTTATTTTTCAAGTATTATTTTCAGATTTTCTAGAGATGCTTCATAAAATGCTCCCATAAATACAAGAAATTCCAAAAATTGTTTTTCAGACATTTTCTTACTGTTAAGATAAGATTGCCAGGTTAGTTCAGTCAAATATTTTGATTTTTTCTTTATTGAAATAGTGGCCACATATGCCCTTAATGGTAGACCTTCAGTAGCAATGTATGTGAAAAATTCTTTATTTTTCCAAGCAATTACATGCTCTTCAATCTCATTTCCATCTACAAAAGTGATTAATCTGACAGCACCTATTCCTCTTTTATTTTTAGAGAGAAAAACAGTTTTTTTAACATCCACAACCCATGTGGGCAATCCTGCAATATTGCTGATTTTATTCCAGACTTTATTTTGTGATGTCTTTATTTTGATCGTTTTTTTAACAGAACCTGTATGAAATGATTGTTTTACCATTACTAGTACTTGATATCTCATTAATTTTAAATTTTAGTTTATGAGAAATTAGTGATCCATAAAGACCTGTATGATTTTTTGAATGAAAATAATTTGTCAAATACTGGGTGTAATTAATTAGATATTAATATTCAATTTTTAATTTTTATAAATTGTTAAAGTATATGATCTTGATTAATTTTGTGAGCAACTTGATATGACTTCTGTTTTCACCAAAATGATCTCAAATATATATCAAAAAAATAAATTTGAAGAAGCTTCTGATGAAATAGATAATTTAGAGATTGCACTTAATGCATCATCATTAATCTCGATAACTGACCTTAAAGGGAATGTTACTTTTGTAAATCAAAAATTTTGTACTCTTTCAAAATATTCTAAAGATGAGTTAATTGGAAAAAATCTTAAAATTTTAAAATCTGATTATCATAGTTCAGAATTTTTTAGCCATTTTTGGAAGACAATTTCAAATGGGAAAATATGGCATGGAAGCATAAAAAATAAAGCAAAAGATAATTCATATTATTGGATAAAAACCACAATTATTCCTTTTTTTAAATCCGGAAAAATAACAAAATATGTATCCATTTCTCAAGATGTCACTGATGAAATTAATTTATCTCAAAAAATGGTCTCAGCTGAAAAATTTTCTACTGTGGGTGAATTTACATCTAGATTGGCCCATGATCTAAGAAACCCATTATCTGTAATTCAAATCACGCTTGAAAATTTTAAAATGATGTATGATGTTGATGATAAAAAACAAATACAATTTGAAAAAGTTGAGCGTTCAATTGCAAGAATGGCTCATCAAATAGATGAAGTGTTGGATTATGTTAAAGAAAAACCCCTTAATTTAAGAAATACATCTTTTTCTGAAATTCTAAAAGATACTCTTGATTCATTTAAGATTCCATTTGATGTTAAATTAATTCTTCCAAAACATGATGTTATTCTTAATTGTGATAGTAGACAATTAATTATTGTATTTAGTAATTTGATATTAAATGCAATTCATGCGTTAAAAGGTAGTGGATTAATTGTAATCGGATTAGAAGAAAAAAATGATAAAATAATTATCGAAATTGAAGATTCTGGAAAAGGAATTTCAAAAAAAGATTTACACCATGTGTTTGACCCAATGTTTACCACAAAACAACATGGTACTGGGTTGGGATTGGTAAGTGTGAAATCCATTATTTCTTCACATGGGGGAACAATTTCTGTGACATCCCCACCTACAACATTTAGAATCACTCTTCCAAAAAATCGTGAATAAAAATTGATTTTTTATTGTACAACCATTTTTAATCCCCAGAATCTAAATTAATTCAAATGGTATTTGGATGGGGTAAAAAGAAACAAGAAGAAAAACCTGTTGAAGTAATTTCTCAGAATAAAGATATTCAACTTTCTGATGTGCCAAAAATACTCGATGATTTAAATCAATTAAGATCTTCTCAAATTCTTTCAGAGATTCAACATATTAGAAAAATCACTGTACCCTTAATTGATGATTTGATTAAAATCGGCAAAGTCCTTGAAGACGATAATCTAAAAGTAGATGATATTGACAAACATCTTGCAATAATTGTGGTAAGAGGTAAAAAACAAGTTATTGATGTAATCAAAAAAGGAGTTACTTCCCTTCCTGAGGTATCCTCACTTGATGATATGGAAAAATTAAATTATTCTCTAAACCAAATTCTCAAAAAAGTTGGCGATGTTTTGGGAAGACAGACACGAGTTATTCATATTTTTGCAAAAAAATATGCTAATCAATTAAAAGATAATCTTGAAGTAATGAATCACAATCATTCTGAAATTAGTCAACTTTTAAAAAATTTTGAATCTACAAAATCTGGTTTCATTGAAATTAATGATGCGTTAAAACAAATTCAAATTCTCAAAAGTACACGAGTTGATAAAGATAAGAAAATTATTGAGACAAACGATACCGTAAAGTCTTTAGAAGAAAAAATTTCATCAATAGATAATTCAATTAAAGAAATAAAGTCATCGGATAATTATAAAAAATACCTTGATCTGAAAAATGAATTTGATGAATACAGTTCTCAAAAAATAAAGATTAAAAATATCATTGATACACAATTCACAAAAATATCTCGCCCTTTGGGTAGATATGAGTATGCATCTTCTTTAGATAAAGATCAAAAAAATATTTTAAACAAATTAGTTGAAAACCCACTCGCTGTTCTTCTTCCTCAAAATAAAGATCATATTATTGTAATTTTGGAAAACGTTCGAAAAGGCATTACGTCTGGCTCTATTTCTGTTAAAGATGTTGATAAGACATTATCTCACATTACAGAAACTGAAGAAATTCTTGATGATTTCATAAAACAGGTCTCAAATTATTTTGAAACATCACAAAATAAACAAAACGAATTAAATTCTTTGATACCTGACAAATTACTCTCTTTGGAAAATGAACATTCAAAAAATATCTCCCTTAAAGATGATTTACACTTAAAATCTGAAACTTTGCAGGGTGATATTGATGATGCTGAAACTAAAATCCCATCACTAATCTCTGAAATTGAGAAAAAATTAAGAGAATTTTCAAATACCAAATACACTATTTTACAATCTTAAAATTAAATTACTTCTAAACTAGAGTGGTTTTGTGCTTTTCAAGAAAAAGAAATTTGAACGTAAAGTATTGCTTCAAAAAGACGTACTAGATAGTATTTTGACATTTTGTCAAATGAAGCATCCTAATGAAGGAATTTTAATTTTAAAGGGTAAATCCAAAAATGGGGCAATTACAATAGATGGATTAGCAATTCCACCCTTTAGTGAGACTGGACCAACTTTTGCTGGGTTCCCTCATTCCTTTTTGCCTTTTGATAATAGCTATATTGGAATTGTTCATTCACATCCTAGTGGTTCTGCAGAACCCTCTGTAACTGATCTTCATAATTTCTTTGGACTTATTTCATTAATTGTAAAATCTCCATATGATGATGATTCTATTTTTGCTTGGGATAGTAGTGGAAATGCTGTTCCTCTTTCTATCATCTAAATTTCTAAAAATACTTAACTATCTTGCGGGAATTTGGACTGGGATTTTCTTTAATACATATTTGTCCAAAGTTTCTGGTGCATATTCAATCCCATGTTCGTTGTCCATATGATGCCAATATTCAAAAACAACTTTTTCAACATTCCCTGTGGTGGTAAATTCACAATCAAAACCACATTCTTCACATCGGATATTTACCACACAGAATTGTTCAGTGTGAATGATAAAAGATTGATCATGAAAAATTAAAAATTTGTTTAATTTATTGTACAATTCTTCACATTCTAAAACCTCTAAATGCGATACATACAACAACCAATAGACATGAATGAAATATTCACCTATTCAATTACACTTTCAGGTAAAGATGGAGAATTATCGCCATCAGATGAACGCTACAAGGAATTTTATCACAATATGTATGAAAATTTAGAAAAATGTGTAGCAGGAAATGAGAAGAATCTTGTCTATGAAAATGGTAAAGATGATTCTGGGCATTACACAGTAATTGTAAGTCATGCTGACCCCATATTCATTGGAGAATTATTAGAGAAATTGAAAATGATAGAAGGTAGTTTTGAATTATATCATAAAGCCTTTGTAGAAATGTTACAATTAATCAAGGAGCATTTTGAAAAATGAAAACTTCTCACAACCATTCATTGGTTAACGAAATGAACATGACAATCTTTAAACTAGAAAAGTACGAAATAGATTCTATGTATCAACAGATTCCACAAGAAGTAATTCTAAGTGAAATTGTAATTTCTAGGCACGAAAATGAGCAAGTTTCACAAAAGTTTTGTCAATTATCCGGTGTAAACTTTATAACCTTTTCACAACAATTTTCGTTTAATTGAATCCTCAACTTAAAAAATATTATTTGTTTTTAGGAGCATCTCTTGTCTTTAGTATCGGTTTACAAATAGTTCTAGGATATTTGGGGGTTCCATGGTTTGTGAGTATTGGAATTGTGATGGCTTTGTTCATTTTACTCCCAATGGTTATGAGAAAACGATACATGAATAGAATGGGTGGTGGATATGGTGGTGACTCTGGAACTGGTGGAGGTGGATTCTTTGGAATGGGTTCTCAAGGTGGTTCTAGTGGAATTAGATATGTTTGCCTAGTTTGTAACAACAAACACAAAGGCGGTACTTGTCCTCGATGTGGTTCAAAAATGCAACGTGCAGATTTTTAGATGATTTAAAATGGCATTAGAAGAGTTACGTAAAAAAGTACTATATCAAAACTCAATTGAGATATGGATTGGAATTAGTGAAGAAAAAAAAATAAACTGGTTTGTTACTGAAAATTATAAAAAATTTATTGCTTTTCTTTTAGAAAATTCTCTGAAAATGAAACAAATGACAATCTGTTTTGATGAATCCGATACTGCATCTTATGGTGGTCATAGCAAAAAAGTATTTGCAAATAACTTGGCAGCAATAAATGATGAGACTTCATTTTGTTATTCAATAAAATTAAATGATACAGCTATTGAATTAATTAGAAAATTTGAACCTTAGACTAATCATCGTTTTAACTTTGGATTGACAATTACATCTAATGCATTTCCAATAAACACGAATGCAAGGCCAGTAATTGCAATCATAACTCCTGGAGGCATAATCCACCACCACAATCCCCTTGATGCAGCACCATACGTATTTGCATCATGTAAAATCTGTCCCCATGTTGGAAATGAAGGATCTCCTAATCCTAGAAAACTAAGACCTGCTTCTGTTGTGATCGCAGCAGGAACAGAAATTGCAATGCTTGCAAATGCATATGGTAATAATTGTGGCAAGATGTGTTTGAGAACTATTTTGGAATCTTTTTGACCCATCATATTTGCAGCCTCTACATATCCTCTAGTTTTGATTTGAAGTGACATACTTCTTGCAACTTTGGCAATTCCTACCCATCCAAAAATCATCAAAAATCCTACCATCACAAATATGCTATTGCTAATTGTTACTGAAAGAATGATAAGAAATGGCAATGCTGGCAATGCATAGATTACATCATTGAATCTCATCATTGTCTCATCTGTTTTTTTACCTTTGAATCCTGCATATACTCCATAAAGCAATCCTGCAACTACTGATGCAATGGATACAACTAGACCAATAAACAATGCAAGTGGGGTTCCCCACAGTAATCCTACTGCTAAATCTCTTCTTAGTTCATCTGTTCCCATAATTCCAAAAGCTTTACCACCAATGATTAATTTTGATTCAGGCATTTTTACTTCTGATTCTATTGAATACGTATCAATTGAAAAAATATAATTTCCTTTTAGTGGTTCATTTGTTTGTGTTTTTGAAAAAACAACATCCTCAGATGATAATTTATCTAAATTAAATGAAAAATTATCTGATTGTAATGATAAATTTTTCTTTATAGCTTCATCTGTTGAAAAAATTCTTTCACTATGAATTGTATTGATATTTGAATGTGGCAGTGACATTGAAATCAATTCTAATTTTATTCCGTCAGGTCTAATTACTGACATTTGTAATAATGGTGAACCTGTATATTCTGAAGAAAAAAGATAAATGAAATCATTTGGGAAATCATCATACTCAAAATTCACTCCAAATTGATGTGATGTAAGGGAAACTTCTCCATTTGAATTTGTTTGTATATTTGGATTTTCTAAAATTTTGTGTTCTGGAATTTTTTCAACATTAAAAAAATTTACCCAAACTGGAATTGCTACTTTAGGATATGAAATCCAATTTCCAGGATTATTCCATTCTTGAAATGTTTCAGCTGGAATTGCTACAATTGCAATAATTGAAATTAAAATGAGGGTTCCAAGAATGACTACGCCTGCAATCCCCATTTTACTTTTGAAAAATTCTTGTTTAATTTCTTGAGGACTAATACTGCTCAAGTTCCAGTCCTCACTCTTGGGTCAAAATAACCATATAGTAAATCTGCAATGAAAATCGCTACTAAGAAAAATACCGTGAGAATGTATGTGGCCCCAATAATTACAGGCAAATCCATTACTGTAATTGCCTCAAAATACAATCTTCCCATCCCTGGCCAATCAAAAACTGCCTCTGTAATTATTGCCCCTCCTAATGAACCTGATAAACTAAGGGCAAGTATTGTTACAATTGGTGGTGCAGCATTTTTTAATGCATGTGAATAAATTATCTTTTTTTGATTTACTCCGATTGTTTTTTTTGCCATGATAAAGTCTTCTTGCATAATTCCTACCATGAAATTTCTTACCAAGTATGCCCATGATCCGAATCCAATCATTACTATTGTGATTAATGGTAATGCCATATGGTACAACAATGATGCAATATATCCTGGGTCTGATGATGGGATATCTGGAGTCGCTCTAGCTGGAAATATTTGATATGTGAATGAAAATACAAAGATCATTAACATCCCTATCCACCAAACAGGAAAACTAGAACTAATAATTGCAAAACTTGATGTTATTCTATCTACAACTGACCCAATTTTACTTGCAGACAGTGCTCCCAAAAAGATTCCTATTACTGAAATAATTATTGTAGCTGTTGTAAATAATAGAATTGTTCTTGGAAGTTTCTCAAAGATAATATTTTTTACATCTGATGATCCTGAATCACTTGTAAGAAATGTTGCATGTCCAAAATCAAGTAATAATATTTTGTACATTGTAAATCCTATCCTTTGTGGGGAATACCACGGTTCATCTAACCCTAAAATTTTATTTCTTTGATTAATTTGATTTTGAACAAATTCCTCAAATTCTTCAACAGATGAAAAACTATTTGCTATTGCAGGATTTTCTGTAATTTCTGCTCTTACCTGAAAAACTATTCCTTGCTTTAGTATTACATCCATGTTTGATCCTACAAGAGAAATTGTGATGAGAAGTGTTATCATTAAAACTCCAAACATTGTTGCCACTCTTGTGGCAACATACCTCTTCATGCCCAATAATCAAAAGTGATTTAGTTAGTTTATATCAATTAGTGCCTATTTGCTCACTATTTTTTAGAAAATCCTTGCAGACATCAAAGAATAAAAAATGAGTAATTTTTTGTCAAGTCATGAGTGCAAACACAATCAAAAAAGCCAAAAAACTAGTAGAAAGTGGTGGTGTTTCAAAAATTGAGGATGATTTATTTCAAATTCGGTCTTCATCTGATCCAGAAAAATCCTATTTTGTAACTTCTGATACTTGTGACTGTCTTGGCTTCAAAAATTTTTACAAATTTCATCATGGTAAGGGATTAAAAGCTAATTGTTCCCATTTGGAGGCAATTAGAATTTTTAAACAAGAAAACGGTTCTTAACTTATTTTAGATTTTTAATGTCCGTTTTTCCTACGGTTGCTTTGTTTTTTGAAATTATGATTGGACGCAAAATTAATCCTGGATATTTGATCATTAATTCAATTATTTGAGCATCTGTTTTTATATTACTTTCCAGATTCAATTTTTTGTACATTTTATCTCTTTTTCTTAAAAGATCAACTGGTTTTTTATCTGTCATTTTAATGATTTTTTTTAATTCTGATTCTGAAAATGGGTCTTTAAAAAAATCACGTGTCTCAATATCTGCATTCATTCTCTCAACTACTTTAATCATATTTTTACATGTGATGCAAGTTGATTTATGATACACTTTCAAGTTGATTTTTAATAATAATGTGGATTAAAAATTGTTTAGAAAAAATCTATGTATAATTACGCACAACATATTGATTTTTTGAACTCTTCTGTGTTTCGTTCAAAATTACATTCTTTACATACTTGCCAACTTCTTTTATTTAGAATAGAAATTACTGATTCATAATTAACCGAATACATTTTTCCACCACATTTTGGACATGGAAGTGGGATATCAATTTTCATAAATTGAATTATTTTTAATTGAATATAAGGAGCATGAATAATTTGTCTATTTTTTATTCTTCTTCTGAATTTTCTTCAGACGTTTGATTTTCATTGATTTCTTCTTCATTTGTCTCTTTTTGATTAAATTCTTCAAGAATTTCTTTAGGTAATGAAATCATATCTAGATATACTTGTCGTGCTTCTTCTACTGTTCCACCATTTGCAATAATTTCAGTTCTAATTTTTTGTGCTTCTTCAAATGTATTTTTTGTAAAGTTTAGTTGATTGATAATGATGTCTCTGATTTCTGGATCAAGTGCACTAATGTAACTTTCATATTGATACCCTCCATATGTTCCAAATCCTGGTTTTAATTCTTCAATGGCTTTATCTCTCAAATCATTTGCAATCTTTTTTTGTTGTTCTATGAATAATTGCTCTGCAAGAGGTTTACTTGCTTCTTTTTGCTCTAATGTCAGTTTATCTAACAAACCATGATAATATTTGAACAAAGTTTGACCTATTGGATTTTTTTCAAAATCACTTTCTTTTGAACCAAGATATTTTCTGGCCTCATCTGTTGATAATTTTTCTTGTAATGCTGAAACTGGTGATGCATCACCTTTTACTTGAAATTGAGCAGAAGATAGCCCTGTCATTCCGTACCATGAAGAAATTACATTTACGGTATATGTTCCAGGAATTCTCTGGAAATCCTTGAATTCTCCTTTGAATACTCCCCATGGATCAGTGAAAACTTTGGTAGTTTCTGCTCCTGCTCTGATAAACACTTCTGCACCTCTAATTGGTTTGTATGCATGATTTACTACCTTACCTGTGACTACTACTGTTTCCCCTGATTGTATTATTCCATTTTCTACACTCATATCAATAATTAATTCCCATAATTCTGCTTCAGATGTTTGGATGGTCGAAAATATCATTAAAAATGAAAATAACCCTATTACTATTGCCTTATTTTTGAACACTTGAATTTCTATTGATTTGGGTTGTTATGACAAAGTATTAAGAAAAATTCACTCTTTTTTAATTTTAGTTGATCAATTAGCACTATTTTTTTACGACTACGAAAAAATTCAAATTCATCTATTATTTATGGCTAGTAAGATGATTTGTGCTGCATGTGAGACAAGAAAGCATTTTGAGTGTATAGACTGTATGAATAACCATGAATCTCACCTTTGTTCCTGTGACTGTCATGATGAAAATACTGAACCTCACCCAGTTGGAAATACCCATTAAATTTAATTTTTAAATTTTCTTTCAATCTCTTGAGCTATTCTTTCCAAAGAACTAACATCCCCAAATTTTCTATATGTTAATTTTTCAAGAGTTTTGATAATGCTGATTGCTGCTCTATATTGTGGAATTTCTGGTTCATTTAACTCTCCATACATTCCAATCCCTTGAATTAAATTCATTTTTGCAAATCCAAGAATTAGCCCATTAAATCCTGTAATGATTGATTTTTGTGGGGTATTGTCTATATTTAGTCTCTGCATCTGTTTTGTTAATTCCATAGATGTTGTAGTGATGTATGTTTTTGGAAAATTATTAAAAACTCTATTTGTATGGAATCCTCCTAACGTGTAGATAAATTTTGCAGAATATTTTTTTGCAATATTTATTACATCTTGACATAAATAATTTAATTCGTCTTTGTTTTGAGGTTGACCTTTCCCTCCGCCAAATATTATTAAATCATCTGTATACTTGTATTCCCAACTTTCATTTGGTAGTTCGATGTATCCTCCTTTATCTACCACATATGTTGGATTAGATGTTTTTGAAGTTCGAAATGTTTTTGTTTTTAATGATTCATTAATAAAATCAATTACAATACTGCCCACATTCCCCATATCTTGCATTGCTGCAATGATAATTGGTTTTTTGATATCTGGTTCTATGTTTTGAATAAACTCCATGTTTTTTCTAACACTTTCTGAATTTTAAATATGTTGTATTTTAATAAATTATTTTTTATGTGTAGAACTTTTTAAAACCTTTTTCAGTAGGATGAATTTCAATTTTATTTCCTGTCAAACCACTTTTCTTAATCACTTTCATTAATTTTTTCCCTTCTAAATCTGTTAAAATATTTTCTAATTTTTGATTATCAATTCCTGTCTTTTTTTGAATTTGATTAAAATCCTTTATGCCGTTGTTTATTTCTCTTAATACCTGCATATCCAAATCCAGTGGTTTTTCAAATGATTCTGCCTTTTCAGATGATTGTGATTTTTCAAATGATTCAGGTTTTTCAAATGAATCTGGTATGCGTTCTGTTTTTTGAAAATTTGAATTAAATTGATTTTCACCCATAAATTTATCCTTATTTTGCCATTTTCTAACCAATCTAGGAATTATTCGTGCTAGTGGGATCAGGAAAAATATCAGATAAATCCATGCAAAGCCATCTTCTGCCATATTTTTGAGCCGTTTTAACGCTATTTCATCATTTTTATTCTAAATTTTTTACAATGTTGAGCCTAAAGATCGTCTGTAGAATTTTTTTCCAAAATAAAAATACCTAATCTTATTTTAACTCTTGCAGGTTTTTGTTTTCCTTTTTAATGATCGATTCAAACGTGAAGATTCATAAGTAAAAAAAACTTTCAAACGACAAATTATGGAAACATCCATGGAAAACATTGGTACATTAGAATATGTGCTAGACAAATATTCGAAAATTTGGAGCTGGAAAATTACTGGCGATAGGGCAGTAAATATGATCTCTAGTCTTGTTCCAGAAGCTTGGTATGGTGAAAATGCAAACGAAGTAATTGTTCCTGATAGTACTGAAAGTGTAAAACAAATAAAATCAATTTTGGAAAGATACCCATTAGAAATTTTATCAAAATCTGTTTGGCAAAGAAAAATTGTAAAGACTTATGCTCCAAAACCACTCTTGCCACCAATCAAACACAAATTAAAACGTGCAAAATCTGGAGAACAATTTCGTGGCAAACTTTTGAATTTTCAAAAAGAGGGTTTAGACTTTTTGTTAAAATCTTCAGGTAATGCTTTACTTGCCGATGAAATGGGACTTGGGAAAACTGTACAAACCTTATCTTATGTAGCTACTGAAAAACAAACCTTCCCTGTTCTTGTTATTGCACCATTAGTCACCTTAAAAAATTGGGAACGAGAAATTGAAAAGTTTCTAAAGAAAAAAAGTAGAAATGGAAGGATTAATGATTCAACTTCCCCTAGTGTTACTCTTATTCGAACTGGAAAATGTAAAGAATTACCAAAAACTGATATCTATATTGTAAATTATGAATTACTTTTCAAACGATTTCCTGATTTATCAAAACTTGGAATCAAAACCATAGTTTGTGATGAGGTCCATAACTTGAGATCTAAAACTACTCAGAAATACAAATCTGTCAAAAAACTTGCTGCACTTCCTTCTATATCTTATAGAATTGGTCTTTCTGGAACTCCTATTTACAATCGTGGCTCTGAAATTTGGCCTATTATTGATATTTTAAAACCAGGATTACTCGGTAGTTTTAAAGAATTTTGTGAATACTTTTGTTATGTGAATGATAAGGGCAAGGCTATTGTCTTAGAAAACAAACGAGCCTCTCTAAGAAATGAACTACAAAAACATGTAATGCTTCGAAGGAAGAAATCTGATGTTCTAAAAGAACTCAAAGACAAAGTTCGTTACAAGGAGGTAATTGCATCTGACACTGATTTCTATCTTGAAGAATTAGATAAAATTTGGAAGAAATTAGAAGAAGAGCAAAAAGTAGCTGAAACTGAATTCTCAAAATCTGCATCTTATCACAGGGCAATCCAAAGTGAACGACAGATTGCAGGTGTTGCAAAACTACCACACGTGATTAATTTTGTTAAAAATATTATGGAAATTGAAGAAAGTGTTGTGGTATTTTGTCATCACAAAGTAATTCATAAATTACTTCATGAAAGTCTTCAAGAATTTTCACCTGTATCTATCATTGGAGGTCAATCTGATTCATTTAGACAGAACCAAATTGACAAATTTCAAAAAGGTGAATCTAAATTGATGATTGCAGGTATCCGTGCAGGAAATGTTGGTATTAATTTAACTCGAGCAAAATATGTAATTTTTGCAGAACTAGATTGGAGTCCTGCAATTCATAGACAAGCAGAAGATAGACTTCATAGAATTGGACAAAAAAATACTGTATTTGCATATTATCTAATTGGAAATGGAACTCTAGATGATCATGTTGCAAATATTTTAG
>Ga0233435_1002830_pt1 | contig 13985 bp, 9 predicted proteins | sample SI_122_August201_3_FD_182735 | JGI IMG/M metagenome (GOLD analysis project Ga0233435, IMG submission 182735) | Seawater microbial communities from Saanich Inlet, British Columbia, Canada - SI_122_August2016_135_MG | ecosystem: Environmental > Aquatic > Marine > Inlet | place: Canada: British... | reverse complement strand
GGGGATGGCGGGGCGCATCTCTGGAGTGACCCCGGCAGCGCTCTCACTGCTGCGTATTCATCTGAAGAAACATACATTGAATGGTGGTAACTAAAACAGCAGTAGATTGAGTTGCCCTCTACATCAAATCATGGATGCAGGGACCTGGATGATTCGATCACTTAACATCCGTACCTCGTCAGCCTTGTTGATGGTTGTGCCAGAGAGGTTGGCCAGCATCGATCACTCCCCTCAGCTCCCTGAATAACTGGGGAGACTCTTGTGCTTCATCAATGATCAGGTTGTGTGGGTACTCTTTGAAGAAAAAGTCAAAGTCCTGAGTGATGAAGTCGTAGTCGCTGCCTTTTTCCAGATCAAAGCATTTCCAATCCGGGCGGCACTGTCTGGATAGTGTTGTCTTGCCAACTTGTCGGGCACCAATGATCAGCACAGCGGGGAAGATGCTGAGGAAGTGTTCCAGTTTTTGTAGTTAATTTCTGTTTAATGAAGTCATATCCATATTCTGCGATAGGAAATTACTTGTGTAAAGAGGGGTGTAGGCTGTATAAGGTTGAAATTGGTAGAGGCGCGGGTGATTGCTATCAGATTAATTTGTAATATTTTGTAACACAATAATTTAGAAAAAAAGTGTAGACTCAGCCCAACTAACTTACTGCTATATGTGATGTGACTTATAGTATGTTTATTAATAGTTGCAAAAGTAAATTCAGAACCTTAACTCATAATGCGCTGAATTCTATAGAAAGTGATTGTACGGACTTATGAAGCTATTAATACATAACACAAATTGAATCGAGATAAGGAAGTTGTAATGGCTATCGGTACAGGCGGAAGAGTCGTTGATCCTGCATTAAAGCATGAGCTTCATGTGGCTTTGAGAGAAGACGGAAAAAACTTAAAGGATTGGCTGATTGAGAATGCCAATATGTATCTACAGGCACGTCAACAGCCATCGCTTGCACTATTTGATGAAGGGGTAACCGTGGAGGCAAGACAATGAAGTTCGACCCAAAAAAAGTGGCCTTTGGTCGCCATGAGACATTTGCTCTGCGTTATAGCTGGCTCACTAAAGGGTATGAAGCAATCGTTGAGGATCCAACGGTTCTTGGTAGTGAGGATGCGACAGTGATTCTTGGTGTGGGCAAAAATATGGTCTCAGCGATTCGATACTGGTTGCTTGCGACCAGGATAGCGGAAGTGGATAGTGGTCATGGATTAGTACCAACCCCCCTTGGGCAAATGATCTTTGGCAAGAGTGGTTTCGACCCATATCTAGAAGACGAGGGAACGATCTGGCTCATCCATTGGCTGCTTGCATCAAACCCTCAGCTGGCTACCAGTTGGTATTGGTTTTTTAACCGTTACCATAAACAAGAATTCACATCTGAGGAGTGTGCCGCAGCAATGACAAATTTTGCAGATCAACACATCCAGTCAAAATTCTCAAAGCGGACAGTACAACAAGATATCAAAGTAATGTTGAGAATGTATGCGAAGTCAAAGGCTGTAGGCGGAACAGCTTTAGAAGATGCATTGGATTCGCCTCTAACACTACTGAATCTTGTGAGCAGAGATACAAAAGCAAAAAATTATAGAACAGCGCCCCAAGAGCGGGATGGGCTACCATTAGGAATCTTTGGCTATGCAGTTGTAGAGACAATGAACGTTGTTGGTTCTGGACAGATGCCGATTACAGAGATGATGTATATCCAGGGCGATACGGTCTCTCCAGGCGCCGTCTTTAGATTGACTGAGAATGCACTGATTACAAGATTAGAGTCTTTGGTTCAACAGATGCCAGAGTATTTTGAGTTACGTGAAACCGCAGGTATCCATCAGTTTTATCTGCTTCAAGAGATCAGTCCGGTAGATCTGCTCCGATACCATTATAGCAATCAGCTAGAGGGGAGGTTGGCGGCATGAGTATCGAGAACAAAATTAGTGTTAATACTCATTACACACGATCAACTAACCTGAAGCGTGATTCAAAGTCAGAGGTAGTAACAAGATCCTACATTCCTACTTCAAGGGCGCTTCGAACTCTTGATCAAATGGTTGATGCTTTGAGTAAAGATGAGGCCCCGCGTGCTTGGTCATTGGTTGGCCCATATGGCTCGGGGAAATCTACCTTTGCTGTCTTTGCAGCAAACCTACTGGGTAATGTAGAAGACTCATCCACTCAAATTGCTAGTGATGTTTTGAGCCAATCAAGTACAGAGGTAGCTGAACGCTATCAATTGTTAACGGCAAAAACTGAAGGATACTGTACGGTTTTGATGACAGGGTCACCTGCACCGTTAGGTAAGAGTTTGGTGATTGCGCTAAACGAAAGTGTTCAGCAGATTTGGAGTAAAAGAAGGGGGAAGAACCCTGAAGTCGTGGAGATGCTTGAATGGGAAGCAACCTCATCTGCAGAGACAACTGTTGCTGAGGCAGTTGAGATTGTAAAAGGTGTACAAGATGCTCTAGCAAGAATCGGATATGCAGGGCTTTTGATTGTGATTGATGAGCTTGGAAAGTTTCTTGAGTACGAAGCCCGCCATTATGGTGCAAATGAAATCTATCTTTTGCAGGAGTTAGCAGAGCATGCGTACTCCAAGCATAAAACAAAATTAGCACTCATGGTCATGTTGCATCAGTCAATCGATCAGTATGCGCGAGGATTGGGTGAAAGCCTTAAAAATGAGTGGGCAAAGGTGCAGGGACGTTTTGAAAATGTTTCATTCATTGAGTCTACCGAGCAGACACTTCGTATTGTTGCTGCTGCTGTTCAGCAGGATTTGACCGCGACGGAACAAAAGAGGATTGAGAAAGAATCCAGGAAATTGGCGGTAGTGCTGTCTAAAGAGAAAGCAGTTTCGTCAGGGATGGATAAAGAGGTGGCTGCGGAGGTTTTTGGTGACTGCTATCCACTGCATCCTGTCAGCGCACTTCTCCTTCCTATACTTTGCCAGAAGGTTGCACAGAATGAGCGTACTCTATTCAGCTATTTAGGAAGCAAAGAGGCGCATGGGTTTCTTGATAGTGTAAAGCGATGTGAGGCAGTCGGTGATTGGATTTATCCATGGGAAATATTTGAGTATTTTATTAGAAACCAGCCAGCATCGATCAGTGATCACTATACCCATCGGCGCTGGGCAGAGGTGCTTACTGCACTAGAAAGGGTTGGTGACGTAGAAGAGCCTGTCGAGTATATCTTGAAGGTTATAGGGCTACTTAATATTGTGGGGGGGCATGGCGGGTTGAAGGCTTCGGAGCAGATATTGAAGCACTGTTTGCCTCACTCTGCTGATGTAGATCGTGCGATAAATGAGTTGAAATCAAAATCAGTAATTCAATATCGAAAATTCAGTTCAGAGTACCGGGTGTGGCAAGGGAGCGACTTTGATCTTGAAGAACGTTTGATTGAAGAACGGGACAAACTAGGATATTTTTCTGTTGCTGAGAAGATCAATGAACGACATAACATCCTTCCGGTTGTTGCTCGAAAGTATACGATTCAGAGCGGAACATTGCGTTCGTTTGCCCCATTGTTTGCAGATAGAACATCAATTGGTCAACTTGATTTAGCTGCGAGAATCCCAAGAATCATTTTTTTCTTATCTGAGTCAAAAGAGGATGAGCAGCTATTTATAGATAGTGTGGTTGGCAGCTTTTCTAATCAGGATCTAGTGGTGCTTGTACCCAATGGTGAGCAGACGAGAGAAGTGGTTGGTGAGGCGCTTGCGCTAGAGCAAGTTGAGTGTACATCGCAGGAGTTGAACACGGATCCTGTAGCACTACGTGAGTATAGAGATACCTATGAGGTCGCACTGTCTCATGAGAGCAATATATTGTCCTTAATGCTTGAGAACCCTCAGTGTAACCAGTGGTTTTGGCGTGATGAAAAGCTTGAAATTGATACTAAACGTAAATTGCAGGAAGCACTCTCCCTTGTGTTGAGTAATGTTTACCATGCAACACCGGTATTCAAAAATGAGCTTATAAATCGTGATAAGACATCAGCACAGGCAAATTCTGCCCGGAACAAGCTGATTTTTGCTTTGGTAAATCACCAGAATGAAGAAGATCTAGGTATTGAGAAGTTTCCGGCAGAAAAGTCAATTTATCGAGCGGTGCTCAAAGCAACAGGGCTTCATGCGAAAAATAATCAGGGTAACTGGGAACTGGCAAAATCTGAAGATTTTGAGCAGGGTGAAGATCCGTATAATCTAACCCCTTTATGGAGGCGAATAGATAGCTTCCTAACTGAGACAGAGCACTCCCCCTGTTCAATGGTGGAGTTGAATAAAGAGCTATTTGCGCCACCATATGGGATTAAGGAGGGAATGCTGCCTCTGCTGTATTCCGTGGCAATGCTTGCGTACTCAGATGAGTTGGCTATCACTGAAGATGGAGCATATGTCCCTTATGTCACATTTGAGCACCTAGAGCGTTTTATCAAGAGGCCCGATAAATTTACTGTTCAACGCGTAAAAATTGAGGGTGTAAATCGTAAAATTATCATGGAGTACTCAAAGGCCCTTTTTGCAGATGGTGGTCAGCGCACTATGCTGGAGATTGCAAAGCCGATAGCAAAATTTATTGATGACCTTCCTGCGTATACAAAGCAGACGGACTCATTGCAGGTGGCGACAAAAGCAGTGAGAGATGCATTCAAGTTATCCAAGTCACCAGTAAAGTTGTTACTTGAAGATCTACCAAAAGCGTTAGGTATGAAACTTACGGAGGTTTCAGATCTATCGGTATTGCTTACCAACGCTTTACGAGAATTGAAATATGCACATGCCGAAATGGTACAGCAGATGGTTGAATTGATTGCTGAGTCTGTTAGTGCAAAAGGAAAAGATCTTAAGTCTGCTAAAGAAGCCATTTGTTCACGCTCATATGGCCTAGAAAATTACACTGTAGATGAGCATGGCTTGAAAGGCTTTGTGATGCGGCTACATCGGGACCAAGTAGAAGATGAAGTCTGGCTTGAGAGTGTATTGATGTTCCTTGGTGGTAGGCCATCAGCAAAATGGACAGATGCAAATCGTATTGCAGCTGAATATAAGTTTACTTCATTGATGAAGAAGATGCGTGACTTGGAAAAGTTGCGTATTGGTTTTGATGGATACAAAAGTGGTGACCAGCAGAGTGACGTTGATGTGTACTTGCTTAAGAGTACAAAGATTGGGGCTACTGAAAATGATGAGGTTGTTGTGGTTGACAAAGGGCTGAGAGCGACTGCATCTGTGGTGAAACAGGATCTTCTTCAGATCCTTCAAGATAGTGCTGTTGATCAGAAAGTTGCGATTGCTGCATTAGCAGAGCTTGTAGATGATGTTCTTCTTGAGCGAAGTGGAGTAGGTTCAAAGAAAAAAAGTGGAGAGGTTGAAAAGTTAAAAGCAGTTGCTGGTGGAGAAAAATAAGAATGAAATGGTATGAGATAGCGAGAGCTGCTGAAGAAGGAACAAGACATGTGCTTGGAATATCTGGAGGCAAAGACAGTGCTGCACTAGCAATTCACCTGAAGCAGCACTATCCAGATCTTCATGAGAAAGTAGAGTATTTTTTTACAGATACAGGAGCGGAACTTGAAGAGGTCTACGACTTTCTCGATAAACTGGAAGTAGAACTAGGCAAAGAGGTCAAGAGAATCAATAGCGGGAAAGATTTCAAGCACTGGCTGAGAATGCATAACAATATGCTTCCGTCCCCCCAGAGAAGATGGTGTACTCAGATGATGAAAATCAAGCCATTTGAAGCCTTTGTTGGAGATGGTTCGGTAATAAGCTATGTAGGTATACGTGCTGATGAGGATCGAGAGGGATATATCAGCCGCAAAGAGTCGATCAAGGCACTGTTTCCATTTATAGGTGATGGAATTGTTAGAGAGGATGTTTTCCAAATCTTAGAGGAGAATGTGGGAATACCTGCCTACTATGAGTGGCGATCACGCTCAGGATGTTTTTTTTGCTTCTTCCAGCGACAAGACGAGTGGTTAGGGCTTAAAGAGAAGCATCCTGATCTCTATGAGGAGGCTAGGAAGATGGAAGATGAAGTATCTGAGAAAGGGTTCGACTGGGGCAAGGTAGAGGCTATTGAGTGTGGTGAGGGGTATACATGGTCTCAAAGTGGAACACTTGATGAGATCACAAAGAAAGCAGCAGAAAATCGTGAGAAGGGAATTAAATTTGAGCCCAAAGCCTCTGCGCGGTGGCAGGATGCTTTAAAGGATGGTTGTGATGATGAACCAGAAGACCAGGCTTGTACTATTTGTAGCCTATAATTCTAGATATGAGCTTTAAGACGATAAAATTTCCAACAGACTTTACCTACAGTTCGGATGGTAATGCCCTACCTTTAGAGTTCTACTTAAGCACTGTTCCAAGATCGAAAGAGATCTATCTTAAACTCGGTTATTTCAGCTCTAAAGCAATTCAGGTTCTATCATACAGCTTTGCGCAGTTTATCTATAAGGGTGGTGTAATCAAAATTATTACCAACCATTACCTATACAACGAAGATACTGATCTGCTTAATGTGGGTGAGAATACAGTTGTGTTAGAAGCACATTATCTGAATGACTTGCAGTGGATTCAGAATAGTCTTTCAGATTATTCACAGCACTTCATTAACTGTCTGAAGTATTTAGTGCTTAATAAACGATTGGAAATCGTCCCTGTGATTATGCGGCCAGGCAAGATGGCACATTACAAAGAAGGGGTGTTTGTCGATGAGGATGACAATCAGATTTTTATGGATGGGAGCTGTAATTTTACTGCAAGTGGTTTAGTAGAAAATGCTGAAAGTATGAAAGTGTGTAGATCATGGGGTGGTGATTACGAGAAGAATATACTTGATGGAAAGCTTGAAGATATTATCAAGATACTTGATAAGAAGAATGACAAATACGATTATTTAGATCGTGACGCAATCATTAATGCAGTTATTGAACATGGAGAAGATCAAGGCATAGAGGAGCTGCTAACTGATGAGGCTGAACTTCTTGATAGTGATGATTATGCAAAACGTATCGATGTCCTGTTGAGCAAGCAGGTAGAAGAGTATAAAAATACGTTAACCGAGATACTTGAGAAACCTCGTTTTCCCTTTAGTTCACAGCCCAGAGAATACCAAATTAAGGCGTATGAGGCATGGGTAGAGGCAGATCGTCAGGGATTGTTTGCAATGGCGACAGGTACAGGCAAAACAATCACTTCTTTAAACTGTTTGCTTAATGAATATCAGCGCACAGGAAATTATCAAGCAATAATTCTGGTTCCCTCAAAAGTATTACTGAATCAATGGGTTGATGAAGTTAATCTGTTTAATTTTAGAAATATAATGCCTGCATCATCTGATTATAAGTGGAGAGAGAAATTACGTGAACTTTCTGTGCGGTCAATGTTTGATGCTGATATGGATTTCATTATTATTGCGACTTATCTGACATTTACGTCAGCTGATTTTCAGAAATTCACCAATAATCTGCCGCCTGAGTTGGTTCTAATTGCAGATGAGGCGCACAATTTAGGTGCGAATAATTTTAGAAAATTACTTGATAATATTCGTTATCAGAAAAGGATAGGTTTATCTGCTACTCCAAAAAGAAATTATGATGAAGAGGGTAATCTTGCAATAGAAGGCTTCTTTAACTCCAGAGAGCCATATACATATTCCTTTACGATGGATCGGGCGATCAAAGAGGGGTTCCTGTGTCGTTACAAATACTACCCACATATTATCCGACTCACTGAAGATGAGATGGAGAAGTATGCAGAACTTACAGTTAGATTAGTTCAGTTTTTCAACAATGATAAGCTTAAGAAAAATGATGCGGTTGAACGGATACTTTTAGAGCGTAAGAGGATCATCCATAAGGCTGAGAATAAAATCCCATCCTTTATTAGTATATTGAAAAAATATCAAAGGGATCATGGTGGACTTAAATACACGTTCGTTTATGCTCCTGAAGGTAATGATGAGAGTGGAGATAGTATCTTAGGTCATTATATGAGAGAGTTCAGGTCAATATTTCCATCACTTATAGCTTATCCATACACTTCGAACTTTGAGCAGAAAGAATTAGTTTTGGAGAATTTTGAGCAAGGGATCACCGACGTGCTTTTTGCTATGAAATGCCTTGATGAAGGTGTTGATGTGCCTCGTGCTGAATTGGCAATTTTCTGTTCTAGTACAGGAAATCCACGGCAATTTATTCAGCGAAGAGGCCGTGTTCTCCGAAAACATCCAGATAAAGATATCGCAATTATCCATGATCTAGTTGTTGTGCCAGAGAGAAGAGTTGAATCTGATTCAAGTAAGATGGAAAGGAATATTCTTAAGAGTGAGTTTTCGCGCGTTATTTATTTTGCCTCACTTTCTAATAATTACTATGAGGCGATGGAAGTATGTCAGGAAGTCGCGGATGAATATGACGTAAATATTTATGCGCTTGAAGATGAGTTAAGGAGTTGACTATGAAGAAATGTGAACGAAATGATGTTTTACAAAAAATCTTAGCACTTGATGTGCTTAGGAAGGAAACTGAACTATCTCCAGAGCAGCTTGCAGAAGTTAATTTTGAAGTAGACACTGATGATGTTTTAGTTAATGCGTTAAAGAAAATGATCTTTATATATTGTCAAGATGGCAGTGAGATTTCCACCTTGCGAACTGTTAATAGTTATCTTCAAAACGAGGTTAAGTGATGATTATAAATAGCTTATCAATGAAAGATTTCCAGTGTTACTATGGAGAACACGAAGATAATCATTTTGACTTTACTTCTGGGCTTAATTTGATAATAGGAGCAAACGGTGCTGGAAAATCAAAATTATATGACGCATTTTACTGGGTGCTAAACGACCAAATTTTTCTATCTGATAGACGTGAATTTGTTTTTACTAAGAGCTATACTCATAAGTTGGTATCCGATAAAGCAAAAAGAGAATGTAGTATCGGTGAAACTGTGTCCGCAGAAGTTACAATACGAGCAACTTCAGCTTATGATAAAGAGTATAGGGTCACCAGAATTTTCCGGGTCATGAAAACAGGTGGTAATGAATGGGAATGCGGTAGTAAGTCAATGCTTATTATAGAAGAAATGAATATTGTGCACTGGAGCCCAATCAATGCTTCTGAGCATAATAAGATCCTTGAGAGAATAATTCCTTCGTCAATCAAGCCATATATGTGGTTTCAAGGGGAGCAAGTTGATGGATTATTAAATCTTTCTGACAAAGCGACTTTAACAACCGTAATCAATATCATATCTAATATTCAGAATTATGATGACCTTATATCAATTACAGAGAAAGGGCACAAAAAATCCGCAGCTGCTCTACGTAAAGCTGAGGCAAAGCAGATAAAAGATCAAACTCAGTCTAAGCGGTTGACTGATCAGATAGATGAACTCACAAAGAGTGTTTCTTCTGAAGAGAATACAATTTCTTCTATTGAAAAAAATATAGCGATTGCTATTGATAAGATTGACTCATTAATTAATAAGCTTGATGATGCGGAAGCAAGGAGTGAAACTAAAGCAGAGCTTGTAAAACTGACGGAGCAGTCTGAAGGTGATAAGAAGAAGTTAGAGGATAGGTATAATGGATTTCACAAGAAGATGTTTACAGATTCTTGGGTTCTTATTCACGCTAGGTCTGTATTTGATGAGTATTCTGAGCAGTACTCTATTTTCAATAACAAATATATGCAAGCTCTTAGCGCTTCTAGATCCCAAGAAATGCGTTTACCAATCAATGTGCCTCAGCCAATCTATGTGAATAGTATGCTTCATGATGAAAAGTGTTTTGTTTGTGGTAGAGGTGCAGCTAAAGGATCTGATGCCTACAACCATATTGAAGGCCTTCTTTCACGCAATGAGGAGGAAGAGGAAGAGCTGTTTGTTAATGACTGTTCTGGCTTCTTTAAAAGGTTATATGATAATGGAGTTGGTTATGCACGATTGATTGATAATATACGTGGGTCAATAGCATCAGAATTTAGAACAATTTCATCTCTTACGGACAGGTTGAAAGATGCTGCTCGCAAGATATCAGAGATTAATTCAAAATTTTCGAATTTACTCGAAGACAATGCGTCGGAAGGTGTTGCAAGGTCTTACCGAGTCCATGAAAGTAACCTCAATTCGTACAGATCAGAGCTTTATGCTTCTAATCAAAGGCTGCAACAAAAAAAGGAAAGCCTAGAGAAAACTGAAGCTGACCTTAAGAATTTAGTTGATGGTCCTATCCCAAAAAATAAAACTCGTTCGGAGGAGATATTTAGAAAACTTGCTGGCATTGCAAAGCATGCAAGGTCTTCTGTGTTCAATGAATTAATTCATGAGCTTCAGGATTCAGCTAATGAACTCTTCCAGTCAATGACACAGAACAATAATTCGATTACCGGAAAGATTGTCTTGAAAGAGTTATCTCATGGGCACTATATTCCAGAAATTATTGCATCAGATGGCATAGCAATGAGTTCCTCTAATGATTCAAATATCGTTCTGGTTAAATTGTCGTTAATTATGGCAATTATCAGGTCGCGTGGAAAATCGGCTACTAACTACTCATTTATATCCGATGCGCCAACCTCAAAGATGGATGCAGAGTACTCCTTTGGATTTTACAACACGCTGAGTAATAACTTTCAGCAGAGTATTGTGACTACTTATGACTTTAATGATGAATCAGAATGGGACAAGTTAAAGAGATTTAATATTGGAAAAGCTTACTATCTTCAGTCAATATATGAGGGAGGTGATCGAAATGATCGCGCAGATTTACAGATTCTCAGAAGAGAGATACAGTTATGAGTGTGTTGGAATCAAGAGTTTATAAAATTAAACCGGTATATAGAGCAGATTTCAGAGATTTGATTGAAAGGCATGCACAGTTTGGAGGTGGATCGAAAGATGATAAGTTTGTTGAGGGACGATCTTTCTCTAGTGTTTATGAGTTCTATATCTATGCGTTTTTCTTAGGGCTTCAGACTAGCTCGATGGTCCCAATAATTTCTACAGATGATGCTTCTTCATTTATGGAAATTGAACATTGGAAGCCGCGCTCGTTAGTTGATTATTTATTGCCCTGTGCTATTGCTCGCACTGATATTGATATGTTTGAACTACAAAACCTCAATGAAGCAGATGTGGTGTCTAAAGTCAAAAATATTAAATATACAATAGAATCTTATGCGAATGGTGGATTTAAATATATTCAAGATCTTCTAATAGATGATCCAGATTTAATTGATGATGATATGTTTTTTGTCAGTCTCCTATCTAAGAAATGATCAATAATGAGTTGCAAGTATCAGTACCATCTAAAATAGTCGCAGGATCACAATATATACATTTGGATTATGTTGAGTCACTGCCTAAAGCTTTGCGACAGACTATTGCTTCGGTAGCTGGTAACGGTACCATCGAATTTAATATAGTAAGGGTAGACAAGAACTCAACAGTTGCTCTGCTAAATTATAGTAATATTGAACAAGATGCTTTTCCTCAGCTGATTTCGAGTTGTCTGATAAATATTGAATCTCAAGATTTTGTGCTGAGAGATTTTAGTAATTCAATTAATCCACCGATCCTTCATAGGAAAGAGCTATTGCTTGATCCTGCTCATAATTATTATGAGAAATATTACAGACTAACGAAGGCTTGCGAAGAAATCGGCCTGTTTGATAACCCTACAAAGATTGGTTTTCAAAAGCAGTGGTTGCGACTGATTTATGATGCGGGTTACCAGCTAGATGGTCATGATCTTATCCCATTGGCTAATAGTGACTCACTTACTATTGAGGGTGGCTTTGAAGAGGTTATACATGAGTGGAAGGCTGCACGGCATCTAACAGCTCTTACTCGTTACGGTTTCTCAGCACCAGTACAATCATTGATGCGATATGGTTTTTTAAGTGGGAAGTACACGCTCTTTGATTATGGATGTGGGCGCGGTAGTGATGTGAAAGGACTTAGTGATAACGACTTATCGGTATCAGGCTGGGATCCTTACTATGCACCAGATGCCCCAAAGACCTGTGCTGATATTGTAAATTTAGGCTTTGTGATCAATGTGATTGAATCTGTTGACGAACGCGCTGAGGCACTTATTGATGCCTATTCGTTTGCAGATAAACTGCTTGTGGTTTCTGTGATGCTTGAAAATTCTAATAGAGCAAGCGGTGAGTCATTTAATGATGGTGTTATTACTAAGCGTGGAACTTTCCAGAAGTATTTTACTCAAGGTGAGATAAAATATTTTATTGAGACTGCTCTTGCTGTTGAGGCAATTGCGGTAGCTCCAGGTATTCACTATGTCTTTAGTAACAAAGATGAGGAGCAGCGTTTTCTTTCGAGTCGATATCGAGGGCGCAGCGCCCGTCTGAGGTCACCATCTCCTTTAACTAAAGAGAAAAAGGCCCAAAATGAGCTTGCGAAGGACAATGAGAGATATGAACGACATAAAGAGCCTTTAGATCGCCTGTGGCTGCAATGGCTTTCTCTAGGACGCAGACCGGATAAGTCTGAATGTACAGATCTGTTGGTGCTTGCTGAAGGCTTTGGTACATTCAATAAAGCGTTAAGGTTTATCGAAGGTAGAAATGATCCTAAGCTGATTGAAGCCGTAGAGCAATCACGTATTGAGGACATTCAAGTCTATTTTGCACTTAACCAGTTTCAGCAGCGAGCTGCGTATAAGCATATGGAGGCTGGGCTTCAAAGAGATATTAAGATCTTCTTTGGTAGCTATAGAGAGGCTCAAAATGAAGCACGTGACCTACTTTTCAATATTGCTAATGTAGAGCTGGTTCAAGCCGCGTGTAAGTATGCCGCTGAGCATGGGCTAGGTTGGCTGGAAGAGGGTGAATCACTCCAAATGCATACCAGCCTAGTAGAGCAGTTGCCCCCGATTTTACGTGTCTACATTGGTTGTGCCAGTGTGCTCTACGGAGATTATCGCAATGCGGATATTGTCAAAGTGCATATATGTTCAGGAAAGCTCACATTAATATCCTATGACGATTTTGATGGATCGCCATTGCCGAAGATGATTAAGAGGGTCAAGATCTTGCTCAGAGATCAGGATCTTGAGTACTTTGAATATGGTGAAGAGTACCCGGAGCCTTACCTCTATCACAAGTCGAGATACATCAATGAAGAGTATCTGTGTTATCCAGAGCAGCTTGTATTTGAAGAGCAGTTAGCGATGTTAGGTGAGCTGGACCTCTCTGGTTTTGGTCTGTCTGTTGTTGAGTTTGATTCGATATTAAGAAAGAGAAGGTTTGCTATCAGTGGGTATGACCTGAAACCTTCTTGTGAAGTTCCTGATTTAGATGATTCGTGTGGAAAATATCTGACTTTTCGTGACTTGATCGAGTGCGGCGAGACTCAAAGTGAGTTGTGCATGGACAATCTTCCAAAGCAGGTTGAGACATACAATGCATTGTATGCTCTTGCGTATCGAGTAATCGACCCTGTTATCGATTACTTTGGCATGGTAAAGCTGACCTATGGTTTTTGTTCGCCAGAGCTATCAAGGAAGATACCTGCTCGTATTGATCCCAAAAGAGATCAACACGCATCACATGAGGTTAATCGGCTAGGTAACCTGGTATGTGATCGGCTTGGTGCTGCTTGTGACTTTATTGTAGAGGATGAATCTATGCTTGAAGTTGCTCAGTGGGTTGTTGAAAACACGGAGTTTGATCGCCTCTACTACTATGGTGACAAGCTCCCCATACATGTCAGCTATGGCCCAAATTTTGATCGCCAAATTGTAGTCATGCTTCCATCTAAGGCGAAAAGGTTAGTTCCAAAAGTGGTAAATGTGGAGAAATTTATGAGGTTTGTGAGGTCATGAAACTCAAGTTTCGGAGTTCAAAATCATGCATTCAGCCCCCTCAAGCCGCATCAGGCAAGGCTTCAAGCTCCATTGTAAATGCATCAAGTTGTAGTGCTTGCACAAAGAACCTGTTTACGCTTTGTT
>Ga0233435_1002813_pt1 | contig 14052 bp, 9 predicted proteins | sample SI_122_August201_3_FD_182735 | JGI IMG/M metagenome (GOLD analysis project Ga0233435, IMG submission 182735) | Seawater microbial communities from Saanich Inlet, British Columbia, Canada - SI_122_August2016_135_MG | ecosystem: Environmental > Aquatic > Marine > Inlet | place: Canada: British... | reverse complement strand
TGGTTGCCATTGGATACTTAACCGGTGGCAAAGCTCCTATTATTGAAGGCGCGAACAAAAACATTGTCTATGTGGATCCTGTACCTTCAGCATTGGTTTTGACGTCTATTGTTATCGGGCTGGGCATTACAGCAATTATGCTGTCTTATGCGATCCAGATACATAAAGCCAAAAAATCTCTTTCAATTGATGATTGCGCGGAAATGAAATGGTAAATAGTTTAACCAACCCTCTTAATATCATTATCATTACTTTATTGAGCAGCTTCTTGCTGCCCTTAATTTATCAAAAATCAGAACAACGCGCGGTTAACTTGTTTTTTGCGGTGCTTGCCGCTTTTGTGGTTATCTCTTTATCGGGCTATTTACAACTTCTTTCAGGGCTTCCTACCATTGAAGTTCTGACTGCTGGTATTGAGCCACCCTTTTCCATTAATTTACGTTTTGGCATTGAAGAAGCCTTTGTCACGCTAGCCATCAATGTCGCGGCACTATTAGGTGCTTGGTATTTACTACCGCACCTAAAAACCAATGCACCCCTCATGCTGCTCTTCCTCATCTGGATCATGGGTATGAATGGCATGGTCATGACGCGTGATTTATTCAATTTATTCATCTTTGTTGAAATCACCGCCATCAGTACCTTTGTCCTCATTGGCTTTAACCGCCACAATGAAACACTGTCAGCAGGGTTTAAATATATTTTAGCAGGCTCACTTGCTTCCTCTTTTTTGTTACTCGGCACCATGCTGCTGTATTTCCAAACAGGCACCTTGAACATTGATGACCTCGTTGCCCACCAATCCCTACTGACTGGTCCAATTGGCACAGCCGGGTTAGTGTTGATTATGACGGCCATCCTAATAGAGCTAAAACCCTACCCTGCCAATGGCTGGGGACTTGATGTATATCAAGCCGCGCCCACAGGAGTCTCTGCACTTATTTCAGTTGGTGTTTCTGCCAGCTATTTATTTGCTCTGTACAAGTTACTACCCCTGTTCGACACCCTACTCCCATTGATTGCCATAGCGGGCGGTTTAACCTTTGTCATGTCAAATTTTATGGGGTTAAAACAAAACCAAGCCACTCGTTTATTAGGCTACTCCTCAGTTGGGCAAGTCGGATTATTGGTCATGGCATTGGCACTGCTCAGCCAAACGAACCAAGCTGACCACTATTTGCTGATAGCTGGTGGGTTGTTCATTAACCACTTTCTAGCCAAAGCAGGCTTATTTTGGTTAGCAGGATTAGCCGCTGAAAAAGACATCAAACACTGGTCACACCTGAAACAACACCCCGTTATCTTTGTCTTGTTTGTGGTGTTGCTCGCCGCGTTAGCAGGGTTACCTCCCTTCCCTGCTTTTTGGGCCAAATGGGCTTTAGTGCATACACTGGTTGAAAGCCAACATTACATTTGGGTTGGCTGTATTTTGCTTGGATCACTACTTGAAGCCGTCTATTTATTCCGCTGGTATGGTTACGCCAAAAGCAAGACCAACGAGACGGCCATTGTTTGCCAAGCTCGCCAAACATTCCCCATTAAGTTAATGGTCGCACTACTCCTATTATGTGGTCATGCGATGGCAATCAACTTTGGGCTACAACCTGAAAGGGTCTTACTACCCGTATATGCAGCCCTTGCGATGTTGCTACTCCACAAACAACCCAGTTACACTAAGGCACTGGTAACACTACTCATCACGGGTATCTTCACCCTACAAGTGCTGCCAACACTCACTGGCTTGTCATGGATTTTTGGCATGATATTTTTAGTCGGCTCATGGGTGCTCACTATAGGCTCCTTGTATAAAGGCACAGAGCAAAGACCCAGTTATTACCCATTATTGGTCATGCTCATTTTATCCCTAGGGTCACTGTTACTCGCGACCACGACGCTTGAGTTTTTCCTAGCCTGGGAATTTATGACGGTCAGTTCATATCTGATGGTAAGTCTTGGTAAAAATGCTGAAAAATCCAGCTTACAATACTTAGCCTTTTCATTGGCAGGGGCTTTTTTCATTCTCGCAGGTTTTGCTCTTGCTTATAGCGAAACGCACTCAATGCAGCTTTCATCCTTTGCCCAATTGGCTGAGCACACTGTCATGATCATCACGTTATTATTGTTCGGTTTCCTCATCAAACTTGGTGGTCTTGGTGTTCATGTCTGGTTACCAGGAGTTTATACCGATACAGATGACGACTTTACCGCCATCATGTCGAGCATTGTCAGTAAAGCAGGTTTGTTTGGTTTATTTGCCGTTGGCATTCACATCACCACTCAATTTAATGACATTGAAGCTTTAATGTTTGTGTTAGGTTGGTTTGGCCTTGTTATGGCACTGGCTGGTGCCCTCATGGCCGTCTTCCAGGAAGATGTGAAAAAGCTGCTGGCTTACTCCAGTGTCGGCCAAATGGGTTACATCATTACCGGTTTCGCACTCACCAGCCACATGGGCTGGGTTGCCTCCATGTACCTTGCCGTCAATCATGTGCTGTATAAAGGGCTCATCTTTTTAGCAATAGCGGGTGTCTTATATCGGACTAATACCCGATTAATGTACAAAATGGGTGGGCTCATTAAAAATATGCCCATCAGCTTTGTGTCTGTCATGATTGGTATTATTGCCATTTCAGGCGTGCCACCACTACTTGGCTTCGGTGGCAAGTGGATGATGTATAACGCATTGGTTGAAAAGGGCTGGTACCTACAAACAGCAATGGCTTTCTTTGCCAGCGCGGTGGCATTTTTATACCTATTCAGGCTCATACACACCGTTTTCTTAGGGCAACAAAAAACGGAACATGCCGACATTAAAGAAGCCCCAATCACGCTGTTGATACCACAGGTCTTCATCATGGTCATTATTTTGGCGTTTTCAATGTTCCCACATGTATTGATTGAGCCATTATCTACCGCTATTTCACCCTACATAGCCTCAACCATAACGTGGACAGGTCATTTGCTTGAGACCAAGCAAGGTTACTGGAATGGCTTTATGGTGATGAATGTCGTTGCCGGAATATTTTTAGTCCCACTGTTTATTTTGTGGATGCTCTCTAAGGTCACCAATATCCAACCGGTAAAACAATTTAACATTGTTTTCGCAGCTGAAAGGCCAGAATCACCCGAAACAACACACTACGCTTACAACTTTTACGCCTTTTATGAAAAAGCATTGGGCTTCTTAGTCAAACCCAATGCCATACATTTCTGGGATGCCAGCGCGGAGTGGGCACACAGTTTTGGCGCTGCATTAAGGCGATTTTATACAGGCAATGGCCAAACCTATATGGCCATCATCCTAATGTATTTAGGTATCATTTACTTAAGTATGAGGGCTATCTAAAGTATGGATATTTGGATCTCAAAAATTGGCTATTATTTCCTCAATGTCGGTATTGTCCTTGTGTATGGGCTGCTGCTGGGTGCTTTTATCGCCAAAACAATGGCTCGCGTACAAGGCCGTATAGGCATACCCATCTACCAGCCATTCATAGATATACTGAAAACATTTACCAAACGCCAGGCCATTAGCCATGGCATTATGTTTAATCTTGGCCCTGCTTTTCGCTTGGCTGGTGGTTTAGGCACACTTGCCTTTATCCCGGTCATTTATGGCAATGAGATGTTCTCTAACTTCTCAGCAGCAGGTGACTTATTGTTAGTGATGTACTTTATTTTCTTTGGCCAGCTTGGTATGGCACTCGGTTCAGGTGAAAGTGGCCACCCCTATGCTGCCATGGGTATTGGTAGAGGGCTCGCACAAATGACCGCGTATGAGGTGCCGTTCACCTTAGCGGTTGTTGCCATCTTTATTCAATACGACACCTCTTCCATCACTGAGATTGTCGCCGCCCAACAAGGCAGCATATGGAATTGGACACTCTTTACGAACCCGCTGGCCGTTATTGCCGCAATGATTGCCTTTTTGGGCATGGCAGCCTACCCACCCTTTGATGTTGCAATGGCGCCTAATGAAATCCCCATTGGCCCACCGACAGAGTTTCACAGCCACTTCCTCTCAATGATGCAAATGAACCGAGCCATTTTTGCAGGGGCCAAATTGATCTTATTTATGAACTTGTTTTTTGGTGGCGCCACAGGGTTAATTGAATTAGTGTTTAAAACTTGGGCTATTTATATGGTCGCCATATTAGTCGGCGCTGCGTTCCCTCGTTTTAGAACCGAGCAAGCCGTGCGTTTTTTCTTAGGTGTTCCAATGCTAATTGGTATTGCCTCCGTTCTTTATATTCAGTATTGGGCACAGTAAATGACCGATAAAAATGACTACCCTACCCTTGCCAATGCAGACCTTATCGATGCAGAAAGATCACTCTTTTGTGATGCGAGACCAGTACCTTACGAGCCTTACCCGGTCGATTTTGTAGAAAAATTCGCCAACTGGGTTCGCGCCAACTCGCTTTGGGTATTGGCCTTTGGCACAGGCTGTGGCGCGATTGAGCTGAACCCACTCATGACCTCACGGTTTGATGCCAACCGGTACGGCATACAGATGCGCCCCACCCCCAGGCAGTCATGCGTCATTGTCGTGGCAGGTTATTCATCGGTGAAAACACTCAAGCGCATCATCCGCAGTTATGAACAAATGCAAGGCCCAAAATTTGTACTGGGCCTGGGCATTTGTAGCTTGAATGGCGGCATGTATTGGGACAGTTACAACACCATTAAACGCATCGACCAATACATACCAATAGACCTGTACGTCACAGGGTGCATGCCAAGGCCAGAAGCACTATTAGCCGGTTTTATCGAACTCAAGGACAAGATAAAAGCAGGCCAATGCGATGGTACGAACCGATACGTCAAAGATTTTGATTGGTATAAAGCCAACCAAAAGAAAGTCATTAAAAATTGGGATATGCCAGATTACAACTGGTAAACAAAATTATGATTGAAGCACTCAAACAGCGATTATCCGAGCATTTTCAGCTAACAAATCTGACCATCAAAAATGCTGGCTTGGCTTTTTTATGGGTAGAGAAACATGAACTCGAAATGCTATTAAGACAACTACGAGATTTTGAAGGATATACCCATTTATCCTTTATCATCGCCTCAGATCATATTGAAAAAAACCAATTCAAACTCACCTATATGCTGCACAACTATGATACCAAGCATGACCTTGGCGTTCATGTTGACATCAGCAGAGTCAATGCCAGTATGCACTCCATTCATCCACTATGGGCGCAAGCATGGACTTACCAGCGAGAACTCAAAGAAATGTATGGCATCGACTTTCCAGAAAGCCCAAGAGTCGATGAAGATTTTTGCCTAGAAGGCTGGGATGACATGCCACCCATGAGGCGCGACTTTGATACCGTAAAATATTGCGAAGAACACTTTGATGACCGTGACGGTCGCGCCACTGAAGAAAACCGGCAAACCATGAAAGTGAACATTTACCCAGAGCGCGGCGAGTAAAGGACAAACAGTGAACCTAACCCATGACTTTAGCCCAACCCCAGAAGTCGATTTAGCGTCAGGAAAATACGTTAAGATTTGGCATGGCCCGCAACACCCTGGCATCACCGGCAATATGTCGTTAGAGCTCACTTTATGTGGCGATGAAATTGTCAACTGTAAAACCCATGTTGGTTATCTTCACAGAGGTTTTGAGAAGCTCATGGAGCGCCGTACCTACATCCAAAACTTTCCTTTGGTGTGCCGTATTGCCGTACCAGAACCCACCTTCAATGAATACCTGTACTCAGCAGGCATAGAAGACCTTGCTGGTATTGAAGTGCCTGAGTTGGCTAAGTGGTTACGCTGTTTAAATTTAGAATTGATGCGCTTAGGCAGTTTTTTAATGTGGCTTGGTGGTGCATCAGGTGCGTTTGGTATGTCCACAGTCTACCAATGGACAGTTACCCACCGAGACTACATTCTCGACCTTTTTGAAGAGATGACGGGCGCCAGAATTTATCACATGTACATTTCACCCGGTGGCGTGAGAGCCCCGTTACCGGATGGTTTTAAAGACCGCTGCTTAATGGTAATGAAGAAAGTAGAAAAACTGCTTTATGAAGTCGAAACCACCGTGTTAAACAATGCCGTATTCAAAAAACGCGCGATCGGTCTTGGTGTTATTTCCAGCGATATGGTTGATGCTTATGGTGTCACAGGCCCCAACCAGAGAGCAGCAGGTTATGCCCGTGACACCCGCAAAGACAGTCCCTATTTGGTTTATGAGCAACTGGATTTTGACGTCATTACCGCAACCGGTTCCGATGCCTTTGATAGAACCATCGTGCGCTATCAAGAAATGCACCAATGCGTCTCACTCATCAGGCAAATGCTCGACAGAATGCCAACAGACGGTGCCTTTCATACCCCAACACCCAATGTTTTGCACTGGAAAATTCCCGCCGGTGAAACCTATGTAAAAGCTGAATGCACCCGTGGTGAATACGGCTATTACATTGAAACAGATGGTAGCGAATACGTCCGTCGAGTGCATATTCGTGGGCCAAGCTACACCCATGCAATAGCGGTCATGGAAAAACTGGTGATTGGCGCCAATATCGCCGATGTTGCTGGGCTAATGGTGTCATTACACACTTACCCACCTGAAATAGAACGTTAATAAGGCCACCATCATGAAGTTAAAAGATGTCATTTCCCCCTTTTATGTGTGGCAACGAGCGTTTGAAAAGCCTTATACCAATACCAAGCCCATCGACACCCGCCCGGGTGCGGATGCCTACCGGGGTTTTCATGTCAATGATATAGACAAATGTGTTGGCTGTAGCTCATGCCAAACAATTTGCCAAAATCATGCCATCGATATGGTCACCACCGATAAAAACAGCATGCCAGGTGATAGTGGCCTTAGACCAAGATTTGACTATGGACGCTGCTGTTGGTGTGCTTTATGTGTCGATATTTGCCCTTCTGGCTCTTTACACATGAGTAATGAATACGCCTGGGTCTCCGATGACCCTGACAGCTTTCGCTTTACCCCAGGTGTCGATGAAAAACCGTGGTATCAACACGAGCAAGGTTATCACCGAGACCCTAACTACAACTTATTAAAGCTCGAACGCGCTGAAATGGACATGCTTTCAACCGAAGAAGGCTTAAAGTCATTTGATGAGGTCGTCAGCGGGTACAACCACGAACAAGCCATTGCGGAGGCCGACCGGTGCATTGAATGCAATATTTGCATTGCCACATGCCCTGCTCACATGGATATACCAGACTATATAAAAGCCATTAGAGAGCAAGACCTTGAAGAAGGGCTAAGAATTTTATATAAAACCAACCCATTTTCTGCCACCTGCGGCCGAATTTGTACTCACCGCTGCGAAGATGATTGCACCATTAGCCACCTTGGCAAACCGCTTGCCATTCGCTGGTTAAAACGTTACATCATTGATCAAATACCCGCGGAAAATTTTGCAAGAATATTACAAGATAGCTGTGAAGAGAACGGCAAAAAAGTTGCCATTGTCGGTGCCGGCCCTGGCGGCATGAGCGCGGCTTATTATCTGAGAAAACAAGGTTATCGCGTTTCAGTCTATGAAGCGAATAAACGCGCAGGCGGTATGCTACGCTATGGCGTCCCCACTTACCGTTTACCAGATGACCAACTCGATAAAGACATTGACTACATTATTTCACTTGGTGTCACCATGCATTACGAAACCAAAGTAGGTATTGATATAGAGTTCAATACCATTCTAGATAATAATGATGCTGTATTTTTATCCACAGGGCTTAATGTGCCATCAAATTTAAGAATTACAGGTGAAGAGCACCCTCGCGTTGTATCAGGCTTACAGGTTTTATTTGACACGGCTAGCGGCAATAACCCTAATGTTGGCCAAAAAGTCGCCGTGATCGGCGGAGGCAATGTCGCTATGGATGCCGCTCGCGTATCCCGACGATTTGGCGCTGATGTAACAGTATTATACCGTAGACGTTTAGAAGATATGCCAGCAGACCCAGAAGAAATTAAAGAAGCAACAGAAGAGCACTGCCACTTTGTGACACAAGCCATACCGGTAAAAATTGTACCAGCAGATAACCCAAACCAAGCCATCATTCACTGGGGTGAGGCAGAAATGGTAGATGATGGTAAAGGTGGAAGACCAAGACCCATTTTACAAGACGATAAAATGCATACCGAGACTTATGACACGATTATTTCTGCCATTGGCCAAAGTGGTGACTATTCATTCTTATCAGAAAGTATTCGCAATGATCTATCCTTGAAATGGCATAAATTTGAAGTAGATGACCGTCAACGCACTCGAATTGGCAACATATTTATCGGTGGAGACGTTGCCAACGAAGTAGCCGATGCCGTTAGCGCCATTGCAGATGGACATAATGCAGCGATTGGCATTCATCAGTATATTTCAGAAAAGGTGTAACGCAGCTCACGCTTAACAGGCCACCTGAAAGCGTAACCAACCTCAAAGGTGTTGTTGCACAAACTGAGGCTGATTTAACGGCATGCGATTGCCCCTTACCCATTAAACAATCCCATATTGGAACTGACCTAACTATTTAGGTATAGTACGGTCATATTCTTAGGTAGAAAAATTATTTTTACCTTTATTTTCAATATCTTAAAGTAACACCAACATTATTCAAGCCTAAGTTATGATAAACGCTGCGCCACTCAACATAGCCATTCTCCAGACCTTACTCGAACAAAACCAGCTGCACATCCCTCATTTATCCTCTTTCCAAGAGCAATTAAGTGCCGCTAAAACAGCCGGTTTGCCAGCCCTCATTACCCTCTATGAGCAAGTACTGCCAATTGTTGAAGAATATTTATGGTCAACAACTCAGTTTGAACCAACGCTTGAACTTTACCAAAAATTATTCCGAGAACAAGACAGCCTCATACAACAAGGCAAGCACACACAACAGAAACACTTTGTCTTAAGCATCCCTATTGCTGATCGCCCTGAACACTTACGCGGTAGTCTCGAGAGCATCTACCAAATTTGCCATCTCTATGGTTACGGCGGAAAAACGCAAGGCACCTTCAAGAAAGTAACGGTCATCATCGTCGAGGACAGCAAAGAGCAATGCCATATTGATGCAGATATCAGCCTCGCGCAAGAATACACCAAAAAAGGTCTAACCGTTCACCATTACGGCCTCGATGAACAATACCAGTTAATGCTCAAACTCCCTGAAGCCGTGAGAAAACAAGTCAGCTCCATTATTGGCGAACCTTCAGTAGACAAGTTTTACCATAAAGGGCAAGCGGTCACTCGGAATCTCAGTCATTTAAAACTATTACAATTAAGCGAGCAAAATAAAGCCTTTAATAAAGACCACGCTTTATATTATTTTGTCGATAGTGATCAACAGTTCAGAGTGAATCGGGTAACAGAACACGGCGATGAATTTGTTTATGCGTTAAACTATTTCCACACCATCAACCAAATATTTAATGACAATGACATCGCAATGCTCACCGGAAAATTGGTGTGTGACCCACCTGTCTCACCTTCGGTGATGGCCGCTAATTTTTTAGATGATGTTACCGCTTTTTTACAGCAAATCTCACAAAAAAATCACACAACGCCTTGCGAGTTTCACCCCAAGCAAAAAATCAAACCCGATGATGCTGCCTATCATGATATGGCACAGCTATTTGGCCTTAAAAGCCAACATAAAACTTACGATTATTGCTGCACGCTAAAAGAGAAACACGACAATGCAGCCTGCTTCAATACTTTTTCCAGCCGCATTAATCACTTCTTTTTTGGTGAACACCTCACACGAAAAACCTATTTCACCTATCAATCACCACAAAATGCGATTATACCAGCCAGAACCATCTATCCTGGTAATTACATCACCACATTTGAAGGCTTAAAATACATCATCCCATTTGGCCAATTAAGGCTCAGAATGTCCGGGCCTACGGCTGGCCGTTTAATTCAATCTGAAATTGGGCAACGGTTTGCTTCAGTCAATTTACCAATGCTGCATGCGCGTACTTTACAAAGTGATTTCAAAGATGAATACCGCCCTGGCGTTGAAGACAATATAGAACACATAGACTTAGGGGATGAATTTGAGCGCCAATATTTTGGAGATTTAATGCTTTTTACGGTTGATCGGCTCGCTAAATCTGGCATCAATATTGAGCAATACGATGAGCCAACACTCTCAGAAATGTTGTCGGTCATTGAGCTTGAACTACTCAATTTGTATGAAACGAAACACCACAATGTCATACATAAAAATGCCGAATTCATAAAAGCCGTAAACAACTCCCAAGCTTGGTGGAACACAGATAATAACAGCAAAGAAGCAGTTCAACAGTTACAACAGTTTGCCAGTAACATTCAGCACAACTTTAACGAGCAGGCGCTTGCTTACCAACAAATTCAGTCAGCATCACACCGGGAAAAAAGAATCGCGACCATTCTGGATGCGCTGCTGCATTACCAACAAGACCGAGAAGCTTGGGATGCTATGTTACTGCATCCCTCGCATGCTCAAGCATTACCTTCCTAGCGTCACACTCCACACTAATGGCTTGTTGTAGCAAGTGTGGGTCGATAACAATCTTATCATAGTTAGTTTGTGCCTTAATAATTTTACCTGCGTGCATATTGTCGGATGAGTCGCCCACTCGTGCCTGACCTGTTTGAGAAAACAATTGATACTCTTCGGAAAATGCTGTTTTCAGCCCTAACCATTGTTGTATTTTGGGCAGAAGACCTCTGGGGTTATCGCGGATGATATTTGCATCATAATAATAGTATTGGCCAGGGTACAGCTCACAAAACCGAGCCATCTCTAGCAACCGCTCTATATAATAGTTCACAGCTGCAATGGGCTTTGCATAGGGGTGAACTTCTTTTTTAGCAGCAAACAAGCACAGGATGCTTTTGATACTTTGTTCAGCAGGGCGAATGGATACGATCGTTTTGATCAAGCCAGGATCAAACTCCTCTAACAACAAGTCATAATCATTGTGTAGTAACTTATCAAATAAGTACTTCCCCTCTGGCTTCAATGGCTCTTTTGCCGAATACATCTCGGCTTGACGACTTAAATCAGAGACGCTTTTGTAACCAAGGTGCAGTTCATAATATCCATTAATGTGTGGATGCGATCCTAAAATATGGCCAATTAGACTCGTGTTTGCCCGCATATGGCTCACTAAAAATACATGCCTCATCGTCATACCAGCTCCTTTAGTTACGTCTATGATGCCCACCTAATTTGAGAGGGTTCGGTGACAGCCAAAGTCACGCGTTGTTACTTTATATTATCAGCTAAGACACCAAAACTGGTCTTCTAATGTTCATATGATGCAAATAAACCTGTCCACACATCATTCGCATGGCTCAACCATTCACTCGAGGCCGCCAAACAAAAAACAACATCCACATAGAGGAGCAGCACTTGATCATTTATAGTATTTTTAATATTATCACCTAAATTAACTATTCTATTTCAGTGACTCACCCGAGACAAAATAATGACCTACGAACCCAACGACGTACCGCTTTATACTTTCTACTTTAATAGAACCATCATTGCCGTCATCGCATTGATGCCAATACCTTTAGCGTCAAACATGGCCATAAATCACGGTATGCCCGGCATTGTTTTGATCGGCGTTCTCGCGCTAGCGATTACGATGCTTTCGCTGTCTTTTCGCAAGGCTATGGTCATTTATGAAGACCGTATTGAATACAGAAGCTCTCCCATTTACGCGCTGAAAACATGTTACAAGTCTGCGATTACTCAGATAGAGGTTCGTAAAAATATGCTCCTGATTCATGAAGGAAAGCACACCACCAAAATGATGTTAAATCTGTACAAGGCAAAAGACAAACAACAGCTAGAAATATACCTAATGCAACTGAACAACCAATCACAGCAACAAGAAGACAATGAGGAGCGTCTCGCTCAAGCGTCTTTAAAAGCAAAGCTTGCTACCCTCAAGTGACAGCTTTAATGATCCCTCACTACTTATCTTTTAATTTTATATCTAATCGCTCAGCAACCTGCACTATCATTTTAACCGCCACTTCAAAATCATAATCCTGCACAGCTAGCTTAACCTGGTTAACCTGTTGCTTTAATATGCTATCTGTTAACAAGGGCTCAAGCTCAGCAACAAGCTCTTCAGATTTAACATTATTGCTTAGGAGATACTCATAAAGCTGCGTCAGTATCGGGCTTATAGTTTCGATATCAGATTTTGAAGGGGGTACTACAGATTCATGCTCGTTTTGCTCACCACTTAGGTATTCTAAACTATTAAATACAACATGCAGATGATCGACCACTATATTGAGTAAATCATCAATCTGCTCTGAGTTTTCTTTACACCCCGTTTCTAACACTAAAGCAGATTGTTGTAGTTTAGTCATCCCCAGATTACCTGCAAGCCCTTTCAGTGTGTGTGCAATATTCTTACAGCCTTCCATGTCAGAGTTATTTTTGGCATTGATAAAGTCCTGTTTAAAGTGCTTTTGATTATTATAAAATTTGAGCAGCACCCTTTTGTATAGGCCAATATTATTCTGAGTTGTTTGCAGCCCTATTGTCGTATCAATGCCAGGCAAATCTGGCAAGGCATTCTCATCAGATATGGTTTTAATATTGTTCCCTGTGATACCTGCTGTTTTTGTTTGACTGGGTTTAACCCATTTAGAGATGGTGAGAAACATAGCATCCGGATTAATCGGTTTGGCAATATGGTCATTCATGCCAATGGCTAAAACCTTTTCTTTATCCGCTTTCATGGCATTGGCTGTCATCGCGATAACGGGTAACGTTTTATATTTTTCTTGCAGGCGTATTTGACGAGTTGCCTCATACCCATCCATTACAGGCATCTGGCAATCCATGAGTACACCATCAAAGTCTTCATTACTCAATAACGCCAAAGCCTCTTTTCCATTGTTGGCAGTTAAAACAACGATATTTTTAAGCGTTAGTAGCTCTACAGCCAGCTCCTTATTCAGCTCATTATCTTCAACCAGGAGGATTTTTGCCCCTATTAGCTTAGCAATGGCTTCATCGACAGCGCTGAGATGCTCAGCTTCGGACAATGAGCTTAATTGAGAATCTTCCTGACGAAGCCTTAAACGAGCTGTGAAAGTAATTTTACTACCAACACCTTCCTTACTTTCAACAACGATGTCTCCTTTCATTAAATTAACAATTTTTTGTGAAATGACTAAGCCTAAACCCACGCCACCATATTGACGAGCAGTTGAATTATCAGCCTGATTAAACTGTTCAAATAGCTTGCTTTGCTGCTCAGAGGATAAGCCAACCCCTGTATCCTGAATAGAAAATTGCAATAGCACAGCACTATCATCTTGCTCGATCAGTGTGGCATTCAAAGTAACGGTCCCACCACAGGATGAGAATTTTACGGCATTAATGGCTAGATTAATTAGAACTTGGCTCAGACGTAAAGGGTCACCATTTAAGACGGCAGGTATACTAGGATGAACATTAACATCAAGAGAAATGCCTACTTCATCTGCTTTGTACATTATCAAGTTAGTTACATTATTAATAACATCCTGAAGATAAAAATCAGTCTCTTCAAGCTCTAGTGTATCTGCTTCAATTTTTGAAAAATCCAGAATATCGTTGATGACACTAAGTAATGATTCGGCTGAACGGTGTACTTTTTCAATATAATTACGTTGCTTAGGTTTTAAATCGTTTTCTAATGCCAGGTGAGACATACCTATGATGGCATTCATGGGGGTACGGATTTCATGAGACATATTAGCCAAAAAAGAACTCTTAGCTACATTAGCTATCTCGGAAGCCTCCATCGCTTTCTGCAATTGAGATGTGCGTTCAATCACTTTGTCTTCAAGGTCTCGTTTATTTTGTTTTAGTTTTTCCTCAATACGTTTTCTCTCACTAATATTTAGCTTAAGATTACTGATTGTATTAAAGAAGGTTTTAGATAGGTCCGCCAGCTCATCATTACCCGAAGTATCCTGAATTCGTATGATAAGTGCATGACCTCTGGTCGTAGCTAAATAAAAACACCTATAGAAGCGTATG
>Ga0233435_1002801_pt1 | contig 14109 bp, 15 predicted proteins | sample SI_122_August201_3_FD_182735 | JGI IMG/M metagenome (GOLD analysis project Ga0233435, IMG submission 182735) | Seawater microbial communities from Saanich Inlet, British Columbia, Canada - SI_122_August2016_135_MG | ecosystem: Environmental > Aquatic > Marine > Inlet | place: Canada: British... | reverse complement strand
ATCTTCCGAATCGCCTCAGAAGGCTTACCCTCAAAGATAAATTTAATACGAGCGTCAAATGTATCTTCTTTGTAAACAAAGCCTGGATAGGTCTTTGTGAGGTCTTCTGAGAGGGCTTCTTCTTCTAGCGCCTCGACCCTTTTTTTTGTGTTTTTAATTTTGGCGTTATTATTTGTTAAAGAATAACTTGGAAAACCGCGCCTTCCTGAGTAATCAGGTTCTAATAACTCGTTAGCGGTTGATTCTGAGAAGCCAAGTTTTATAAGGGCATCGAGGCGAGTTTCATCTGTTTTATTTTTCCTTAAAGCAACATTTGCTGCTTTCATTTTCTTCTGAGCATCTTCTAGTGAAGCCAGTTTTTCCTTTAATTTTGTGAGAGCATCAGGATCATCGGATGCAATGCCGCCAGTGCCTATTCGCTGGCTTTTCTTTTCATAGTGGTCAGCTTTATTGCTGAGTTCATGTGATTGGTCATATTTTTTACAGTAACGCGCACGATAATTGCGATCACGCTTTTCTGAGTGATGTCCGACAAGAATTGGTTGACCAAACGGGATCACTGAAGCCATTTTGTGAGCTTCATTAAATTTTTCGGCACTTTGTGTGCGGGATTTTTCCGCTAAGTTATCAAAGCGTTCACGCTTGTTCTCAATTCTATCTTTGAACGCTTCACGTCTAGCCTCTAGTCTCTCTTCATTTTCTTGGTCATTACTCATTTATTTTACTCCAAAGGAAAAAAAGGCGGTACAACCGCCTGTTAAATTATTTGTAAATATCGAGGATGTAATCCGACTGACTTTTGTAATAAAGTGCGTCTTTTGTTTTATTTAATTTTTCAAACATTTTTGAAATATTGGCCATTAATGCACCTAAAATTGGGTGTTCTGAATGTAAATGTTCTTCATACAACCAGAGGGCGTGACTGTAGTAATCTGCCGCATTTTTGAAGTCGCCATCTTTGCTACTTTTATCAGCAGCATCTCGAAATTTTCCTGCGTCATTTAGATCTTTTATTTCTTCATTTCTTTGTTGGCTATTCATCTCAAAATCCTTAATTAATCGTTGTTGAATAAACCGTGACTAAATCGCGCTGAGCAGTATCTACAAGGGCGACTCGTCGGCTTGCGTACCCTTGTAGATACAAACAAGTGATTTTGGCTTTAAGGTTTCTGAACACGAATAATAATTTTGCTATGGAGAGTTTGAAATGTTGATTAAATGGCTATACAGCCCACTTTAGAGTTAACGTATTAAGTTTTTTTGAGGGTTTATAATTGGAGCATTTCTAATGCAAATGTTATATAATTACCCCCTGATTTAAGTACTAAAAAAGTCTTTATCGACAGGATGTCGAAAGTGCGTTTGTGGCCTGACGTTTTGGTACAAAAGTCGTGTACGACCGAGCGAATGCGGAGCCTAGGATGGGCATCAAACTTTTCATTCACCGAATGAAAAAACCCTCATTGGTATTCTTCTTTTAGTTAAAAAACGTTAACTGAATAAACAAATGGATCAGCATTAAATGCCCATATTTACGCCACAACAGAAAATTGAAGCCACGTATGAAATTATTAGGCATAAAGATGTGCTAATAGAACTTGGCGTACTCAATGAGAAACAATATTTGGAATGCTTCAGCAAACATACTGAGCTAATGCGACAAGGGGTTGTTGTTACAGAAAGAGCGACAGCTAAAGAGAATATTTATAGAGAGCTATTGGTTGAACACAAAATCATAGACAGGGAAGGTCGGTTAATAAGGATGGCTATAAAAAAATGAAAACGAAATACCAACATCTAAATGCACAAGAAAGAAATTCACTTGCATGGAAACTAGCTATAAAAGCGACAACCATTTTCTTGATAAGAGCAGTCTTATTAATAGCTGCTGGTGTAGTTTGTTACTTTTTTGCTGTTTGGGCTGACGGCTATGAGTTTAGTTCGATGCAAAAGATCATATTGAACAGTATTTCTGCAATAGGTTTCTTAGCGATAATTTTACTTTTGGTTAAAACAAAGTTTTACAATGAGCTTTTCCCAGAAAAAGACGAAAATTGGAGGAAGAATTATGGAACAGCTCCCGACTGCAAAAAAGTACAGGCACATATGAAAGATGGGAGTCTCCATAAGCTTATTGACACAACATTGCTCGACTGGTCAATAGACGTAGAAAATCCAGTGATTGCGTACATTGAAAAGTAATCAAATAGAGTAATATTCTTCTTTTGATGTTGTTATATAGAGTGTATCACTGTTATTTTTAGCGTGTAGATTGCCAAAAATTAAAAACAGGGGAATAACTCATGAGCCTAAATACCACAGTGCTACAAGACATACAGTCACTAACGAAAACACAAATTGCTGTTTGGGCAATTGTGATTGGAATAATCGGCATGTTTATTGGCGAAATAGTTTTCCCAGAATCGAACATTTTAATGTTGCTGTTAGGTGGTATGTTAGTACCAGTACTGTTGGCATTAGGAGTATCGAAAAAATAATACTGGAAAGATAGCTAAGCAGCACAGGGCAACGTTGTCAGCATGTTAAGCAAATTTACCTTAAAAGAGTAAATATTGACATAGAACCAAAAGAGAATTACCTTTCATCAGATATTGAGAGAACTTCATCTAGTTGTGATGAAAATCACACATGATGTAAGCAATACTCAACTATACTTATTAATGTATAGAATCAGCCAACATAACAGCAAAGGGGTTAAGATTATGTCAGAAGAAAAATGCATGTAATATCAATCTCTAACAAGCGCTTTACTTATAAAATAAAGCGCTTTTTAAATGATTAATCCTCAATATACTCGCTAAGATTTATTCCCATAATTACCAATAATTAACTCATTAAAGTCCTTTCTGTCGGCAAGAACACCAAAATCAGAATCATCAAAAGCATCGACAACATTTTCATGTCGAAGTTTGCAAGAGTTGTTAAGATCAAGCATAGCTTGTTGAAGAATTTCTTCCTTTTTATCGCCTTCAAATTTACCTCCTAACAAGCATCGGTAACAAGACCTGTTATATAAACCATCAGCATAATTTTTAATGCTCAAATCTGAGTTCAAGCCCTGGTTCATAAGGGCTTCAGTGAAGTGAGTTAAAATTTTAATCCCCTTTTCAAAGTCACCATTTGCTCTTGCGATTCTACCGGCAAGAATGGCTATTTTACGGTTTGTAGGATCAATTTTTAAAATAGAGCAAAGCTGTTTCAGAGATTCTTTTTTATCTGAAATAGTTGATTTATCACCCAATGAAGCTGTAGCTCTTGTAATGACATTACCTTGATCAGTTTTCTCTTCTACTTTATTGACTTGGCTTTTAACCTTATCAAGCTCTGCTTGCTGGCGTTTAATGTTCTTCTCAAGTGTGTTGTAAGCGATAGCCAGTAATTTACTACCACCGTAGCCACTTATCACGCTCACCATCATGAGAATTAAAAATTCAATATCTTCTGGTGTAGAAGTAAATGTTTTAGTACTTAAAAGGGCAACAAAGCCTGCACAGGCACCACCCATACCGAGTATGGCTTGTTGTCTCATGTAAATATTCGATTCCTTTTGGTCAATTTCCATGCCGAGGTATGACAGGTGACATTTCTGTTTTGGTTCATCACTGCTTGGGTCATCAGGTTCAATACTAAAATCTTTAAAAAAGCCTAAAATCCCTCCAAATCCACCAAAAACAAAAACAATAATTGGTGCATAAATAATCATGTAAGTTGCTAAATGGCTTTGTTGATCAATTGAATTGGTAGCAACAGCAGCGAATGCATACGAAGTGTATGCAATAGAAAATAAAAATATTAGGATTAAAGCTGTAATAACTATATTTTTATGATTTTTAAGGTAAAATAGAAACATTGTAACTCCTGTAAAGTTGTAGATTTATTAAAAACTTTTGCGTAAATAAACTCAGATCTAACTGTGCCACTCAAATCAAGGCAGGCTTTGCCTGTGCATATCACCTTGATTTGAGTGGTGCATTTTGATTGGCTGACAGTTGAGCAATAAGTGAATAAATCACCTTAATTCGTTGGAGTATTTTGAATTTTTTAGGAATTAGAAAATGGGGGATCACTACGAAGTAGTTGCATCAAAATACGATGCATCATGGGAGCTATCAGCAGATTATCAACACTGGGTCACACAAAAAATAATAATGGGCTTAGGTCTATCATCGGAGGATACGATGATAGACCTTGGTGCCGGTACAGGCGTTTTTGCTGAGAAAATAATACAAGACTCTGAATTAACCGACCTTTGGTGCATAGAGCCATCTGAAGAGATGTCTAAGAAAGCTAAATTGCGTGGGCTGAGTGTCCACAGCGGCACACTGGATAGCTTTCTAGCATTGAATGAAGAGTCGTTTTCAAAAATTTTGATGAAGGAAATGATTCACCACATTGCTGACACCAGTAACACGTTTTTGAAGATATACAGCAAAATTTTAGCTGAAGGTAAGGTGCTAATTGTGACAAGACCACAAGTCACAGAGTTTCCATTTTTTAAATCCGCAGCAGACACGTTTTATAAAAGCCAGCCGGATTATAAAATTTATACTGATCAATTAGAAAAAGTCGGCTTTAGGGTTAATGTTAAAACAGAGTCATATAGGCTGAAACTACCGTCAGAGCAGTGGTACACGATGCTTCGTAATCGTTTTATGTCCAACTTAAGCGAGCATAGTGCTGAAGAAATTGAAGCTGGTATTAAAACTTTAAAACATGAGTCTACGAGTGATTTTTATGATTTCAATGATAATTTGATTTTCATTTTTGCAGAACTATGATGAATGAGGTTACGACTAATAAGCAAAAGATAGCTCATTAGAAGTGGCATTCAATAATATAGTAAAAGCTTGGTGTATTGTAGGATATGTCCTACAATACATATAAACCCTAAATCTAAATAAATAAACTTTTGGAAACATTATGGTAGCCAAGAAAGCAGCAACAAAAAAGACAACCAAAAAATCTTCAAAAGACGGTGGAGCCTTAGTTCACATTCAAGCTGATGAGCAGTTAGTAATGAGGTTGAAAATTCTTACCGCTTCTCGTAACGAGAAAATGTATACTTTGGTTAATGAAGCATTGTCAGAATGGTTAAGCGGTCAAACGCAGGAGTTAGAGTCGATAGCTGACATGTTCTCAGAATATTTACCCAAATAACTCAAAAGTTTTAAATGAAACTTTTTAGAATTGCAGCGGTAATATCAAGCAATTTCAGTAATTATGAGTTGCTATCAGACAAACTTGATCTGTATCTGCTTTATCAATTAGATGTTGAGTTTTTGGTCAAAATGAGCAATTTTGGCTCTGAAAAATTGATAGAAAAATACGCCAATGAAAAATCACATAAAATAAGGCGTTTTATCAAAGACAATGACAGTTTTGGCAAAATGGCTGAGATTCAGCAGGCACATAAATTAATTGAAAGCTGCGATGCTTTGATTATTTTTTGTGAACGAAAATCAGACAAAAATATGGTATTGGATATTTGTAGAAAGGCAAATAAGCCATTTAGGGTTGTTCCATTCTTGGGTGTTTAACGGTATGATCACCCTAATATACATGTTTATTAGGGTGAGAGTGTGACTGATTCATCAAAAGAGCTGATTTTAAGCTTGCCAAAAGATCTCGTCGAACTTGTGAGCGATGAAGATTTAGCATTACTGAATATTTATTGGGTGAAGTGTGCGAGCGCATACAACAACCTGATTATTGAGCTAATGAAAGCCTTGATTGGTTTAGAGAGTAAACCACCAGCCATTGAATCAAAATTGTTCAACCTGGATTTGAGCGAACACAAGGTATCCAAAAAGGTTGATGAATCAATAAAATCAATCACTGGTAGGTGTGGAGCCTATATTTCAGCGGCAGGAAAAACATGCCAAGCAAGTCATTTATCAAGAATTATGCAGCCGTTCAATCGAGATATAGACATGACACCTCATGTTGCAAACGAGATTGCGAAAGCGACTATAGGTAGGGGGATTGCTCGTTGGCAGAGAGAAATGTTCGCAACACCTGGGCGTGATTATGCAGATCGTTCAAGGTTATATGGCGATAAAAAAATGCAAAAAAGGTTAGGGAAATATGTAGCTGACGCATCAGAGGAAATTTCATTAGTTGATGATTGCCGAAGATGGATAAGAAGCGATTTGGCGGCTCAGTACAGAGAAGTTTGGGCATCAAAACCTTGGAAAGCTGAACTTATAGAGTGATTTTCGTTAAAACACGTTTGCTACCCTAATATACATGTTTATTAGGGTTATGGGTCGATTAAAAAACAGAATTATAGCAATATAGACATTTATAAATAATTTGACAGGGATTGTTTTTATCTGCTACTTTTTTAAAAAAGGAGTCAGATAATGCATCACGATCTAAAAGAAAATTATTTGTGCCGTTGCAAGAAATGCAAAAGGCGGTTTAACAGCAAACCTGGCGGGAGCTGTAAAAGTGGCGGTAAACACTCACTTCATTATAATAAAAAGCCTAGATTTGTTTGCACTAAGTGTCAGCAGGAGTGGGTCGTGAAGCCACACTCACCTTGTCCTGACGCATGTGTTTTGTGGAACTGTTGGCCTAGTGTGGTACACAAAAAAAAGGAGTTATGGAACTCAGAACTATTAGAAATGGTTAAAATATCATCAAAGCCACGAACAAAACCTAATGCCGTCATGCCTAGACAAAAGCCTTATGCACGAAATATAGGGCTTTATTCTACTGACAAATTAGAAGTTTTAAATTCACGAATATTTAAAAACGTGGGATTAAGCGAAAGGCTACATATTCTAAAAAGCTATATAGAGAGCTTTGACCATTATCAAGAGTGTGACAGTGATAATAGTTTTAAAAAATATGATGATCGTACTTTGATTTTTTGGCAAATACAGACATCAACGTTAAAAGCGATGGTACAAACCGGAGATGTTTATCACATTGGTAAACGTTCTGGACATGTTGTCATCTATTCAAGTAAGGAAGACTTGGATAGTGACGTGACCATCATTAAAGTTGCTAAACGCTTACAGGAAGCATCAGGTCACGCCTAAAAAACTCAGAAAATATCAAGCTCATTGCTGATATGTTTAGGTTGGATAGGGGTGCCGACCTGATGATCCATTATGGATTTAACGATTAACTGAGTGATACCGTAACCCTGACGATAATCAATTGATTGACCTATCCCTTCGTAGCCTGTTTGTGCCACGGTATTTGCAATCAAGTGTGTTGGTATACACTGTGACCTGCATATTTCAATCGGTGTTAATAAGCGCATAGTATCGTTATCACCCGCCAAGTGAGGCTCTGTAGCTCTGGATTTTTGGTATCCCTTTCCAATGGTGCTAATGGTAGTGACATCTCCGGTAACAAGGTTAAAGCCAAAACCTTTTCCATTGGCCTTGTTTACTGCCGCTTTCCTGATTTTTTCAGCGGTGCTTCGCCACATAGCGTCAGGAATGTTGTCATCGAGCATATCCGAAAGCTTGTTATATCTAGTTTCAAATTTCGGAAAGCTAGTAAGGTCTACATTGGTTAAACCAGTGCTAGTGGCAACTAGCCAATAGCGTTTTCTATTCTGTAATGCTTTCGTATTTTCATTATCAAGTTCAGTTTCACTTATATTGTATCCGAGTAACTCTAAAAGCCCTTTGAGCAAGATATAGGTGGTTGAATCTCTCGCTTGTGTTACGTTTTCGGAGACGATCACGGCTGGGTTGCACGATTCGACGATTTTTATTAAACCAAAAATCGCAGTGGCATCGGTGGAGTGTTCTTCTGCATACTTTAATCCGAGCTTTGAACGGCCTGCAATTGAATGTCCTGTGCATGGCAAGCTTACCTCTAACAAATTTATAGGTTTCAATAATGAGGGTTCTATCTCTTCCAATGTTGCCTCAAAAATTTGAGTATCATTGGTTACAATATGATTATTTTGAACCAGTGTATCAAGATATTTTCGCTCTCGATCTACAACAAATTCAGTGGATGATTTAATACCTGAATCAATAAATGCATCATGCGAAGCGGCTGCGCTAACGCCAATGCCAGCACAAAGGACACCCTTTGTGATGATGCCATTATGTAAATTCTTCTTTAGTGATTCCTCACGCATAAACCTAGCGGCTTCGTGATGATGAATTGTAATGTGAATTTCATTTTCATAAAAATCAGCCCTTATTCTTTTAGCGCCACCTGTCACATCAACTAGGGAAGCGTTTGAAAGCTCAACTATTGGGCTATATGAACCATCTGGTTTTTTACGCCCTGACACCTTTCTGCCGGTTACTCCGTCAGAAAGTGTTAATATAATTATTTTTGTATCGTAGTTATATACAACTTTATAGTTGTTTCCCCTGGTGAAGTTTGCGGCTGTTAAATTACAGCCTTGAATCCAAATGCGCTTATTACCTTTGTTTTCACCGATTTTATAGTAACCAACGTGGGTAGCTCTTAATTTTTCTTCAGACACAGTAATTTCTCCATAATGCATGGTAATGCGTTAATCATTCTTAATAAGAAATTGTTTATTAAACCCTTTGCAATAAACAGGGTTTAATAAACAGTGCGATTAAGCTAATTAGCTCTCTTCAAATGAATATTTTGAAAGCATGGAATAATAGTTTTTAAGTGTGTCTTCTGTTAAATCTCTTAGCGTTTTATCCTTTATCAATGCCAATGTATATTCTGGCGGTAAGTCATTTTCCTCAACATCATCAATAACAGAATTTGAGTACTGAAAAGACTTTAAAGGGTGTTTTTCAAAAATTGTTTTAAAAATAAATGTGATTTCACTTGAGCGATGATCTCTGGCAGCGTTGAGGTATGTGTGATCCATAACCAAAGTTGTTTCTTTCATTTTAATGATTAATATAAGGCATTTACCATTCAAATGATCATCTCTAACGCCAAAAATAAACTGTGCATCGGGTAAAATATCTATGCTGTTTATAATAAAATCTAAATCTGTTGAGGTTGAACCACCTCGCACACGAATGACCTCTGGTAATGCTAGTTTGTTTAAAAAATCTGAAGTGTTAGTCATGCTTAATCCTTTAAGTTTTATAAATCGTTGTTTACAACTAAGGCTTAATTTAAGGTGATGTTCATTGCAAGTTTGCGAAGCAGCTCTGCTTAACTTGCAATGTACATGGGCTTAAATTATTTTGAATTAGGTAAACAAGGCGCAGAAAATTGAAAGCATTAGTCTTACATTATTTCGTTTTGACAGTTGGCCTTATCGGTATACTTTATCACTTTTTATTAGGTAAAGATGGCACCCAGTATGGGCTAATTATTGGATCAATTAGCCTCGTACTAGGAGGGCTTGGTATAAGCCTACACAGGCTTAGAAAAAAGCCATAAAAATTTATTAGTAACTTGTCGAAACACAATGGCCATGTGAGTAGCGATAGTCTCTAACCCGTTCATCTGACCAATCGGCAAATTCTTCTTTGGCTTCTTTAATGACCACAGGCAAAGGTTTCACACCAAAAACACCATAATTTTTATTTTGGAGTTTTGGTTCACCATGTCGGTCTAATGCTGGCTTACCGTTAGCGTCGAGTTTTTGGACTTTATTCAAATGCTGAAAACGGTTTAACTTGTTCTGTTCAAGTTTAACCCAGTGCTTCAGCTCTTCAGGGTGAAATCTCGATATATATTCCAGCTCTTCTTTTGACAAAAATGGACAAAAAATGCAATTTGAGGGGATAACTCTAAGCTTGCGAGTATGTAAAAAATCTTGGCATTTTTGTCGATCATATTGAAGTTCAATGAGAGGGTATGAGTGCTGAATGCTCTCTCTATACCATCGGTTTTTCGATTGGCTGGCATCTGATGTTCTTTTTTCTTCTCCTTTGCTAATGCCAATGATCATGACTATTTTTCCATGAATTGCAGCAAACTCACGAAAACCTTTTTTTTTACCGTAAACAACGCCATACTTATCTGATATATATCGCTCAATGAAGCGGTAAATAGGGTATATTTTTAAATTTGCTGAGCAAGTTTTTGGGAATGCTTTTGACCCTATGGTGTCATGGCTTTCATAAAATTCCACAAGAGATGGCCACGATTTAGAGTGGTATCCCATATCCTTAGTGATGTATACAAAGTCAATACCTGCTTCTATACAGCGTAAATTACAGTACTCTACAATTTTTAGAGTAGCGGGGAATTCGTTTCCCGTATTACTCATAATAATTAAAAAATCTGAGTTTTTATGTACGAATTGATCTCTAAAACCTATGTTATTGGTTTTAAAATTTTCAATGTGCATCAACAACAAAACTACACTGTCCTGTCCGGCACCTAAGCTCAAAATTGTTAGTTTGTGACCTTCAGGTTCAAACATTTCTAATTGATTGTTCAGGTTGTTCATGCTGATCCTTACTTCAGTAGTAATGACCGACAAGAAAAATTGGCTCTCACAGCGTTTAAAGTGCGCTTCAGCGGCAACGCTTTACACTTTAAACGCTGTGAGAGCTGATTTACCGTAGGTAGGTGGTAATAACTGAAGTGAGTAAAACAAAGATCAACTTAAAGTAGTGAAGATAGGCAATCTATATATAAAGGAATGAGCTGGCTGTCTCTATCATTCGTTCAGCGGTATTGCCTTGGTCCATCTGACCAAGGCAATACCACAAAAGTAATAAAATCATATTTTAAAGTTCTATTAATTGCCGGTAGGTTAAAATTTAAGTTACGACTAAATAAGTCAGGACTAATGTAATCCAAGGCTTACTTATTGGTAAGCTAACATACTGAAAATAAAGAGTATGTGAAATGAATATAATTATTTGCTAATTTTTAAATAGCTCATTTATCTCGGAAAATACTACCGCTCACACCCGAAAAGCGACCGTTCGTCACGAACCTGTTAAAACAATAATGAAAAAACAATATAATATCCTTATTATATATTTAATTAACAAGTAACTTTAAAGACAGACAGGACGAAAGGGCTTCTCATGATGGATATTCAACCAGAACTACAAACAATGGTATATGAATGTGCGCCTAGGGTTGCTTATCAAACAATGACCAGTTTGCTTGTGAGCAATAATCCTTATCACATTGATGTGATCGGTGGTGAGTTAACTCGGCAACCTAAATCACTTGATGAAGCGGTGAGCACAGCAAAGTCATTGCAATCGAGCGGTCATAATTTTTCGATGGGAGTTGCTGGCGTTAGTTTAGTATCCCTCAGCAAGTATGATATTAAATATGAGGATGCATTTGATGTTTGTACTAATTTAAAAATGTCGGCCAGTCTGATGGAAGAGTGTTACAAAATGGTACTAGATACTGTGACACCAAAGTATCAATTATTGAATGAAGCTTACTCTTGTTATTACAGTGCAGCGTACAAGACTGTTAGTGTTATTCCATTAAGTACCCCGTTTTTTGATGAAGATACTATTGCTGTAATTGATCTACCTGAAAGCTCAATTCCTGCAATTACCGAACAAAAAGGAAGCGTAATGCTCGCCACTCAATATGATGATCTGGGTATAGAGTTAGCACCAAAGAAAGTGGTTAAACGCATTAAGAAAAAGAAAGTTAAAATGAGTACTGCTGTTACTTTGAGACAAAAACAACAAGCAATAGTATTACGTCTTCAACAACAGAAAGGGTCAGTTGTGCATCAATTGACATCAAACAGTAAAAGCTATAAATCAGCGGTAATTTTCTAAATACCTGGTAAACAAAATGAAATTAATGATCGTAGAAAGTCCAAATAAAATCAAAAAATTGGAATCAATTTTAGGCTCGGATTGGAAGGTACTTGCGAGTGTCGGTCATATTCGTGACTTACCTCGCAAAGCGATGGGCATCAATGATGACCTAACGCTTCAGTATGAATTTATACCAGCGGCAAAAGTTGGCAAAAGCACTTTTCCTGGTGGCAAAGAGCGTGTTGCTCGAATCAAAAAATCCTTATCAAACTGTGAGATGGTCTACATTGCGACTGACCCCGACCGTGAGGGCGAGGCAATTGCATGGCATTTGAAAGAAACACTGAACCTGGATGAAGAGGATTATGAGAGAATCACATTTGACTCTATCACTGATTCTGCAATCCACAGTGCGATTGCTGATTCACGCAAAATTGATTATGAATTGGTTTATGCTCAAGAAGCACGTCGAGCATTGGATAGAATGTTCGGATATATGGTATCACCATTGTTATCAGACAATTTAGGGATGCAGCTTTCAGCCGGACGAGTTCAAAGCCCAGCCGTAAGGCTTGTTCAGGAACGTGAAGAAGCAATCACCAAATTCAAGAAAACCGACCACTTTGGTGCAGTAGTTAAATTTGATTTTGGAAAGTGGACTGCTGAGTGGGATACCAAGGCGTTTGTTACTGAAGATAGCCCATATATTATGGATCAGGAGATTGCTGAAAAAGCGGCTCAAAGTCGTATGTTTTCAGTTGTCGAATCTGAGAGTAAAAATTCTAAAAAATCGCCACCTTCAGCATTTTCAACATCACTTTTGCTGCAAGCAGCAAGTGTATCTTTGAAATTTGATCCTCAAGTTACTGCAAAACTTGCTCAAAAGTTATTCGAGCAGGGTGTCATTACCTACATTCGTACTGATAGTATCAATATCAGTGATGAGGCAATTGATGAAGTCAGAGAATACGCCAAAGAAAAAAATTGGGATTTACCTGATAAAAGACGCACATTTAAGGTAAAGGGTAATGTGCAAGAAGCGCATGAAGCTGTACGACCTACGCATATTAATGTTGAGGAAGCTGGTGAGAACGATAAAGAAAAAGCACTCTATAAGCTGATTTGGCAACGAACAGTTGCTTGTCAATTAGCTGATGCCATATATAAAGTAAATACAGTAAAACTTTTAGCCAAAGACAGCATAGATAAATTTGAGTTCAAAGCTAAGGGTCGTGTATTAATTGATGCTGGCTGGAAAGTATTAACAGAAAATGATGCTGCCGAAGATATTACTGGTAACAACCCAGACGAAGATGGTTCTGTACCTGTTTTAGACATAAACAGTACAAAACAGGCGGAGTCTGGTGAGCTGAAGAAGAAAGCAACTAAGCCACCGGCTCGTTTCACCCAAGCAAGTCTGATTAAAAAGCTTGAGTCAGAAGGCGTTGGTAGACCTGCGACTTACCCTGCCATTATGTCCAATATTATGCATAAATCGTACATCACCGAGAAGAAGCGTTTTCTGTCTCCTTCTGAGATCGGTGCGTCACTCGTTAAGCATTTAATTACAGCAAAATTTGAATTCATCGAACTGGATTACACTCGCAATTTAGAATTAGAATTGGATAAAGTAGCTGCTGGTACAAAAACGTATCTAAGTGTGGTTGAGCCTGCACTGGCGCAACTCAATGAAGATATAGAGCGAGCAAAAGCCGATGGTTCGGTTAAACCAAAATTCCCATGTGTTAAGTGTGACAGCGGTTTGAGACGTATTGCCAGAGTTAATAAAACGCCATTTTGGTGTTGTACGAGTAAAGAGTGCAGTACATTTTACGATGATGTGGATGGTAAGCCACAAGAACAGAAGACCTATAAGTGCAAAAAATGCGAAACAGGCGAGCTTAGACGTTTTAAGCGTAAATCTTCACCTGGGCATCTGTGGGCTTGCACAAATGATGAATGTAAAACATTCCTCGATGACGTGAAGGGCATACCAACTGAACCTACGGTTCACACTTGCCCTAAGTGTAAAACCGCACCGCTTAGGCGTTTTCAGAAGAAAGATAAGGAAACGGGTAAGCCTAAAGGCTTTGCGTGGTTCTGTACCGACCGTGAGTGTGTCACGTTCATGGATGACAAAGGCGGCAAACCTTTTACGCCTCCATCATCACCATGTCCTTCATGCGGCAAGCCTATGTATAGGCGAAAGGGGCAATACGGCTTCTTTTGGGGCTGTAGTGGCTTTAAGGATGGCTGCAAGGTCATCATGAAAGACAGTAAGGGTAAACCCGTTAAAAAAGTAACAAAAAAGAAAAAATCTGCGGCTTAAGCATAAAGTGCAGCTCAACACGAGCTGTAAGCCTTACACAGCCCCACATAATTAATAAACAAAAAAAACATACAATAATATTGT
>Ga0233435_1002796_pt1 | contig 14129 bp, 19 predicted proteins | sample SI_122_August201_3_FD_182735 | JGI IMG/M metagenome (GOLD analysis project Ga0233435, IMG submission 182735) | Seawater microbial communities from Saanich Inlet, British Columbia, Canada - SI_122_August2016_135_MG | ecosystem: Environmental > Aquatic > Marine > Inlet | place: Canada: British... | reverse complement strand
TTGCCGTCTTTTTTTTTTGTCGGTGCTTTTGGCATTTCCTTAAATAATATTTTCTTTAAATGATTATATATCGTCTTTGTATTTCGGGGGATATCGGTTAAGCGTGGGACATAATCCAGACACATATTTTGTTCTTGGCATATTTTAGAACCTTCTCCTATTATATTTTTTTTCTTTCTTTCCCATTTACCGGTTTGTTTTGTTGGATTCGTATATCCTAATAATTTTAATTGTTCGATTTCCATTTTACTTAATTCACCATATTTTGTTTTTTTTAGAAAATCCACCTTTTCTTTTCCATAGGTAGCATTTTCGTTCAAAGTACAACTTGTACGCATTTTTTTTTGACATATATCGCGAATACGTAGTTTATATAAATATATTTTTTTTTTACGAGTGCGGCGTTTGTCTTCCCCATTGCCAAATGTCCTTATTTTAATTACTTTTGTATCTTGGTTTTTCGATTCAGCACGTAACATATTTTTTTCCCCAACTTGTAATTCATTATAACATGTTAACTCTTTATTATGCCACATTTCAATCCCATGTGGGTTCTGTGTAAATGTATTTTTTAATTTACGTTGGTCTTTTGTTAGTTTGGATGTTCTATATATTTTCGGTTTAGGAGTTACTACGAAATGTGGTCGGCATTCGATCTCATTTACATCAGTTATACGAAACTTTGTAAATAATTCCTGTTTGGTATAAACATCTTTACTTTTACCACCATTTGTCATTAAATTTATATAATATATAAAATACACTGTTTTATAAAAAGAAATTTTATAAAAAGATAAAAGATAAAAGATATATTTTTATAAAAATCACGCAAATTTAGGCTCATATCGTGGTAGTTGTTTTATATATTTATGATTTTTACGTTGCTTATTATTTTTTTCACTGAAAATTACATTATGTGATTCTGGATGATCACGATTATACTTATATAAAATATTAGTGACACATTTAAATTTACTACCAACCATTTCTAACATGGGAATCATTAATGCGACATCGGTTGCGGATTTCAAATATTCGCCATTATGTTTTAAATCATCGTGGTTGATTTCTTTGTATAGTTTATATTTAAACGTTTTTAAATGGGTAAATATCCATCTATATTTACGGAACCCATTAGTTCTAATTAATTTTGAAAAATTATGTTTACGACAGTTTATTCTGGATTTACCCATCTTTCCATTAACAATATTAACAAAATTACCAAATGTAATCATGGTATCGTCTTGATATATATTATTCAGTTTCTCAATGACATGTGTATCATATAATTCGTCATCACCATCAACCGATACTATTATATCTTCATTGTCTGGATTTAATTTATTAATAGCATCAATCCGTGCTCCTAATGGCCCAATATTTACGTCACGTTTTACGAATTCCCAATTATTACGTTGACAATAGTCATTAATAATACTGTGTGTTTCGATTATATCTTTGGTAGAAGCGTCGTCAACGATACATACGCGATAATTTTTATAGGTCTGTTTTTCGATAATATTCAAGCAACGATCAATATTTGATGGACCTGGATTATATGTAGTTACTATTATACATAATTTATTATTAATAGTAAATGATTCTTTATTCGCGGTTTTATAACCATATACATTACCGAATATTACAATAAATACTATAGCCAATACTAATAATCCGATTATATGTTCTATCATTTAAATAATATAATATAATAAAATTACGGAATTATTTCTATTCTATTATTATTAATGGCGTCATTTGTTCTAACTTTATTAAAAATATTAGAATAATAATCATAATTATGTGTAATCAGTTGTGGTGAACAAAAAAACACATTATTCCGTTTATAAAAATGTTTATTTAACTGTACGTCAATGGTTTTACCCAACCCCATACAAACATTTAATAGCTTCGTGGCAGTATTCTTTTTAATCAAATACCCAAATAATCCATAATTACAATGTTTTTTTGTTAATGGATTAGCCTTTAATAATAGTTTTGAATATTGTTTACCCACTATATTATTACCACCCAATAATACCATTTCCCAATTATCGGGTAATTCCTTTATATACGCATTTAATTTATTATTAAAATCGGTGGGAATAATGGCGTCATCTTCTAAAATCATCACATTTTCATCATTATTTTCTTTGATTTTTTCCCATATTTTAATATGAGATAACGCGCAACCCTTTTGCGATTTCTTTAATTTATTCTGTTTTGAAAAAAACTTTTTTATATAAGGATCTTGGGAGGATAATTTTCGACCATTAACCGCATCAAAACGTTCCATATGAATATTTTCTCTTTTACCCATATTCAGTATATCTTTTAGTCTATCTTTATCAGTTTCTAAATTAATTACATATGTTTTATTAATTTTAAAATCTGTAAAATCTTCCTGTTTATGATAGCTGGTTATTATTAATATACCTACTACAATTGTTAGCAATAATATTATAATATGCGATTTATTCATATAATACTTATATATTATAATAAATAATAATTATATATATATATATTATAATAACATATCATCTATGGTAAAATCGCATTCACAAACAGCCGGCGGATATACGCCAAATTTATCATGTGGTCCAACATTTAGCACTCCATCTTACGAGAGTGTCCCTAATATACAACACTGTAATTATAGTTTACCCAACAGCACTTCATTACTAGGATATTTACAAGGATTCGGTGGTGGTAAAAAGCATTCGGTGAAAACCAAGAAGACCAAGAAGACCAAGAAGACCATGAAGACCAAGAAGACCAAGAAGACCAAGAAGACCAAGAAGACCAATAAGACCAAGAAGAATAATAAAAAATGAAAATAAAATAAATTATAATAATAAAATAAAATATAATAATAAAGTAAATGGCAGATGTTACTAACCCTATGGTTGAAGGAATTAAATATTCGGTAGCATTACCATTAACATTGTTAGCAGCTGTAGCAACTTATGCTACTGAAGATGTCCCATCAGACTATGGCGATTATATTACAAAACGTATATATAAATTTCTTTGGTTTTGTTTTTGGGCAGCCGTATTTATATCTATATTTGCCGTCGGTGGGATAATAACGGTATTTATAGGTATAGTTTATGCATATGTAGCCATTTATAGAAAAATCAAATGTGTTAATTCGAAGATTCCAGATAAAAGTTGTGATTTATAAAAATATGAAAAACTATTATTATTATATATATATTATTATAATATAGACATGGTTATAAAGGTTATCAACTTAAAAGATAGAAAAAACGAAGATAGCATTGCCATAGAAAAAATATTATTACAAAATGCGGTTAAAAGTTATTGTCACGGTATTATAACGAAAGAATATTTAGAATCCAGTTTAGAAAATGCGGATTATTTGATTATCGGTTATGATTCTAAAAAAGGTAAACACGAATACAAAGGTGCTATACGATCCTATGTCTTAGTAACAAAAAAAAATCTAAAAAAGAATAATAAGAATTATTTCTATATAGATTTAATATGCTCGGCCCCTATAAAAAAATTACCAGACCGACATGGGTATGAAAGGAATTTTGTAGCAGGGAAAAATATGATGGATAAAGTAGAAGAACTGGCTAAAGAACAAAAAATATACACCATTAAATTACGCGCGTTAGGACACGTTATGTTATATTATCTCCAACTTGGTTATACACTTGAAATAGGGACTCCTAGGCAGAAGGAAATATCTAAAGAATTTAATACAATTGTAAAAGAAAAAAACCTGAAAGTTAATGATATATATATAGAACAATTTATAGAATGGGTTAAGAACGGCAAAGATGAACAGCCAGGATTTAAAGAACTTAATAAGATTATAAAATCTAATACAGACCCATCCCACCCACCAATCACGGTAAACAATAATGTCAAAAACCAACAAACACAATCCAAAATAAATATATTAAATGATGGTATAAAAATGGTTAAAGTCTTGCGCCGTAGCCGTAGCCCACGCAGTAGCCGTAGCCCACGCCGTAGCCGTAGCCCACGCAGTAGCCGTAGCAGTAGCCGTAGTCCACGCCGTAGCCATAAACGTAGACGTAGACGTAGTATAGAAAATTAATGTAATTATATCGCGATTCATCACGATATATGTAGATAGCGTTTAAATATATTTTGGTTCGACAAATAGCAATAAATATTATAATTACACCAACATACCAGTAATTAATACTAATTAATATTATACATAAATCGTTACACTTTTTAACTTAACTTAATTTATTTATAATATAATTAAATCTATATATATTATAATATTATTATTAATGGATACCAATAATGAAAATAACGGACAACAAACCTATTTCCAACGGTATACTAAAAAAATTTTTAATGTTTTATTAATAGTAACATTATTATGGAGTATATTATTTGCTGTATGGATGATTTATAATTTTAATGAATTAGATAATGTAGTTATATCCGGGTATTTTAGATGCTTCGTTCATACTACTATGCGCAAAGCTAATTTTATGAAAATAGCTATAGATGATTGTCAGTATGTAAATAACCTTAGTTTGTTTAGTATAATAAAAAAAAATTTAAATTTCTAATGTAGCATAATTTGGCGGATTATCTGTGGCATAATTTGGTGTATTATCTGTGGCATAATTTGGTGGATTATCTGTGGCATAATTTGGCGGATTATCTGTGGCATAATTTGGCGGATTATCTGTGGCATAATTGGGAGGTATAATTTCATAAACGGGGGTTATTTGTCTATTATTATAATGAATGTTACATATACGTAGAATGTAATTAATAATACATAAAACACATAACATACCAAGTATAAAAAAAAAATATATTACTAAATTTACAAATACTTTATTCATTTATATTACTATTTATATTACTATTTATATTACTATTTATATTACTATTTATATTACTATTTATATTACTATTTATATTACTATTTATATTACTATTTATATTACTATTTATATAAACCCAAACGTATTTTCACTACAATATGTTAAGTATAGGAACCCATCGGCGTCTTTATGTTCATCATAAATAGAACTTAAAAGTTGTGATGTTGCTGGTAGTATTGAATCATCAACGAATAAGAACAAGGCTTCTTCATATTCTAATATTATACGTTTACGGATAATAATTAATAATTGTCCTATAGTTAAATCGTTGGGAACTAAAAATTTCGTTTTATCAACTTCGTTTAATTTGCATTTTTTAGACCGTTCGATAATAATTGGTAATCGATTCGGATATTTCTCTAATATTTTTGTGGCTTCTTTGCGCCGTATCTGGAAATCATGTTTCAACTTAAATGAGCTCATATACGATAATTATATATTATTAAATAATATTTAATATGTAATATTCAATATTAATTATAATAATTAATAATATTATATGTTTAAACGATTATTTGGTTCAAAGCGCGAAGCCAACTATACTGATAAAATGACTGAATTTTTAAAAATTAATAAAAATGAATTGTTTACTATATTAAAGAAACAAAAAATAAATGAATTGGAAACCCTTGACGAATATATAAAAATATTAGAATCGAAGACCATAATCGCCAAAAAAAATAAATTAGAATGTCCTATATGTTTCGATAACATGGTCGATATATGTATAGTGCCTTGTGGTCATACATTTTGTTCCAAGTGTATAGATGGTTCCAAATTATGTTATATATGTAAAAACGAAATATTTATGTGTCAAAGCCTATATTTCCCATAGAAAGTATCCATTATATGGGATACGATATAATATTATATACTATTATACTATAATGTCTAATACACCATATGTTCACCCTAATGGAAACCAATACACAACTTGTCCATGTGAGATAACCAGTTTGACGGATTGTCGTTCTAAGGAAGACCCTATTACTTACGAATCTCTGGAGGGAGAACCGATTAAGAATGTTGTCGTATTGCCAAGTGGTTATTGTGTAACAACAGATATTCTTAAACAATTCCGAAAATGGGAAGATCCACTAACCAGAATGAAATTGAGTAAAGAGAATAAATATTATGAATTGATGATCGATAATAAACCAGAATTAGACCCCGAATTGGACCCGGCATTAGTTCAAAATTTAATAGACCAAATTGGTCTTGATCATGCACGTCAGATATTAGTCGGTCATCGTAGAAATCGTGAACTTCACGCGGGTATTGAACGCAGTGAAAATAGAATTATGTTGCCCCAACAGGGTAATATGACCCATATTCAACCGCTTTTAGCATTTATGGGAACTATACTTTTCTATGTTGGAAATCTTAGTATAGAATTCGTGGGAACCATATTTAATTTACTATATTCCTTAGGATTTCGCGGTAATATGGGTATAGCCCTATGTATAATTCTCACCGCCATATTTGATAGTGATACGAACATGCCAACTTTTGTTAATTTGATAACACATATTGGAAATATGATCGCACTATTTATACAATTAATTGATATGATTGGTGGAGGTAATAGTTCCTCTTCAAAAAAAAACGTCCTAAAAAATAAACTTAAAACCTATATCTTGATGGAACCCACTGAATTAATATCAAAATTACAGACATTATTGTTACCAATAAAAACATACAAACATACACCTAAAATATTCGCTGACCAAACGCGTGAAGTATTACATGTTCTTAAAACACCCGATTCATTTATATATAATAAGGGATTAATACTAAATCCAATAGACTTTCAAACGCGTCTTAACAATATATCGTATTCCTCTAAAAGACAAAGCCGTAGCAAAAGCCGTAGAAGTGGTCGTAAAGGCCGTAGCGAAAGCCGTAGCGAAAGCCGTAGCGAAAGCCGTAGAAGTGGTCGTAAAGGCCGTAGCGAAAGCCTTAGCAAAAGCCGTAAAAGTGGTCGTAAAGGCCGTAGCGAAAGCCGTAGAAGTGGCCGTAGAAGTGGTCGTAAAGGCCGCGATGTTAAATGAAATAAAAATACTTAAATAAAATAATATTGTAAATAAGTAAATATATAGTATGCCTAACATCGGATCATTATTTCCAATATATTTTACAGAAGTAACAAAAGAATTTCCAAGATGTCAACAACCATCTAAAATAATATTACCGCTAAAGAAACATCAAATGGCGATGGTTCAAACCATGATAAAACTGGAAAATGAAGAACAAGTATGTAATAACGTGAACGAAACCCATAATCAAAATAATACATTAATAATAAAACCAAAACTGGGAGTTCTATGTGATATGGTGGGTAGTGGTAAATCTATTATTACATTAAGCTTAATTGCTATCGATAATCAGGGTGACAAATTATCGACTAAAACACTGACCCATGTACAAGATTCGGAATTATGTTTAATCACACTTAAACCAAAGGAAAAACGCCGATTAAAAACCAATCTAATTATAGTCCCACACACTATAGTAAAACAATGGGAAACCTATATTGAAACCCAAACAACTTTAAAATGTTTATCCATTATTCGGACTAAACATATGGATATTATTGCTGATGCGAATACCGAAAATGAAATAATAGACATATTTGATACCTATAATATAATTTTAATATCAGTTACTATGCTAAACACATTTTTAATATTAGTAACAAATAAAACCAAATTCTGGGAAAATAATATTTTTAATAGATTAATTATTGATGAAGCCGATTCTATTAAATTACCATCATTTATTTATAATTTACCACCGAGATTATTCACGTGGTATATAACTTCTTCATTATCAACATTACAATATCCAACAAGTAGAATTATTTATAAAAATTATATGGGTGAATATTCGCGCTCAAGAAGTAATGAATATAATATACAACATATAATAAATGGTGTAAAATCCAAATTTATAGAAGAAACATTTTATTGTCATTCACATTATGGTTATATAAAGACCATCCACAAATTATTATTCGTTAAAAATAATGAAGAATTTATTAATGAATCCTTTGAATTATTGGAACCTACGACTATCATTATCAAATGTAAAAATAATATCAATTATAAAATTGTTAAAGGGATTGTACATCCAGAAACAATCACATTAATAAATGCTGGGGATATAACTGGTGCTATTGCTAAATTTGATTGTACGAAAGTTACAACCAAGAACCTATCATCGGTTGTGACAAATGAACTGGAAGTTGAAAGAGATAATCGTATAATAGAACACACGATGAAAATGGATATGACTTTCGGTTCGGATGTCTATAAAGAACAAACTTTGTTGCGTATTACCCATAAAATCGACCAATTGAATACCAAAATCCAACTAATTAAAACAAGGATTATCGAAAATAATTTATGTCCAATTTGTTATGATGAACCAGCACATATAACCATAAATCGTTGTTGTAATACAATTTTTTGCTTTCAATGTATTACCCTATGGTTAAAAGATAATACAACATGCCCACATTGTCGCTCTCAAATAGATAAAAATAATATGATTGTGACCGATGATGGTATACCCAGTAATACTCATGGTTCCAAATCATTAGATGATAAATTATCTAATCTAAAATATATTTTTGATACTAAATTTGATTCCGACGCGAAAATACTCATATTTTCAGAACACGACTCTATATTTAATGATATAGGAAGATATCTTGATGAAAAAAAAATATGTCATTCTACGGTTTCTGGAACTGCTTCCATAATTGTTAAAACTATAAATAATTTTAAAGGAAATAAAACCAATGTATTAATGTTGAATTCGAAATATTGTGGTAGTGGACTAAATATGGAAAATGCGACCGATATTATCATTTACCATTCAATGAACAAAGATCTAGAAAAACAAGTTATTGGTAGAGCACAACGCCCTGGACGGACATGTCGCCTTAATATATGGAAATTATGTTATGAAAATGAATTAGGGTAAAGCACGTTTTACTAATTTATAGAACCAATAGTAATTTAGACCAATAACCGACGCATCTAATAACGCTAATATAATATAATTGTTTAATATTAATTTAATTAATATATGGGGAAAACTAATAAGCCTAAAGGGTATATATAATAATAATGTTAATATACCAGATACCTTATATACAATATTATCGGTTTGTTTTCGATCATTGAGATACCAACATATATTTAATGGGACTGTCGAATATTCTGATAACATACCTTGCGCTACAAGATTATAATATAATGGTGATACTATGGTGGTGTTAAGAATATTTGGTAATAAAGCGCCACATCCCGCCATATGGTGTGTAAGCATTTGATATTTATAGCGCGGACTATAATATAATATATAGGATCCGTCTATTATGAAATATAACAATGACCATTTCATACAATGTGAATAATCAATGTCATAGCCAATTAAAAATATGCTTGACATTAATGATATATATAAAGCATGAACTGTACTAAATAAGGTTTGTAAATAATGAGGCATTATTATTCGATTAATAAATAATACACCCCACTTTTTAAGTATTCTATAATAACTATTATATACTATTATATACTATAATAACTATTATATACTATAATAACTATTATATACTATAATAATATGACGGTAGTTACAAGTAAAAATGCTGATACATTAGCTATACCATTTTTCCTATTATCCACCATATATTTTAGTCGCAAACCAAATAAAATTATGGTCGAATATATATTGCTATTATTTAGTATAAGTGGCCTAATATTAGACACCTACTTTGTATTTATTCAAAAATAGTAGTAATAATTCTTTATCGCTCACGTGCGGAGTTCCATAACATTGTCTACATGGACCTTCTTTAATATGTGGGGAATATTCAGAACAGGTATTTTCATCACATATATGTTCATTTTTACGATAATTAGTAATATCATATTTTATTTTTAAAAAATTAGTTGATTGTGTAAATTGTTGATAGAGGATATTTTTTAATAGTGTATTGTCATTCATATCGATTCCGATTCCGATTCTAATTCTAATTCTAATTCTAATTATATATATAAATACTTATATAATTATATAATTATATAATTATATTATCAATAACATGGTATTATTCTATTTAACGAATACGGCTTTGGATATAGCGAGTGGAACATTATGGTGGTTAACAAAAAATACTATATATGGTATATATTATGGCGGTAAATATATGATATATGGTCATGAGGCTCCTTTGGCCATTGGTTCAAAAGAAGATGATATAAAAAAACATTTAATTTTATTACATGAAAAATTAGATATGATAAACGCTAAGTAAAATATATAGTTTTTTTATATTTATATGAATATATATATATAAAAATATAAAATGGATTATTCTGATATAAATTCATTATTGGGAGATTTGGAAATAAAAACCGCGCCGTTAAAGGAAAAACCGATACACAAACCATTATCGATGGATGGTCGTAATACTATAAAACCACTTAATGGCCAGAATACGCAATTAGCGAGAAATAGTAACAACAGTACAATTAATGCGAAAAATAAATCACTCCGAGAACAAACCAATAAACGTATATCCGATTATAATCAAAATTTTAATGCACGAGCCAGCCATGACATGGTGGTGAATGATGGGACACGCGATTTTAAATCATTTATGGATAATATTGGTCCTGATTGCGGATATAAAGATGACGATGATAGTATCGATCTTAATGAACGCTTGGCACAACGGGATTTGATGTTACCAATGAATTCCGGCTCCAATCACGTATTTGACAATTTACCAATTATGACACGCGAAGTTTCCGATAAAAAAAATAAAAAATAAAAAATAAATATTATTAGGTGACACATATCCAACTAACCCGCGATTTATATCGGTATGGTATATGGTAGCCATCCATATTTTGTTGTGTTTCTATCAAATACGGTTTCGGTATATTAAGAATAACATGATTTTTAATGAAATTAAATGTGACTCGTGTTAAATCCATCCATTTTTTAAAGAATTTTTGATGTAGACATTGATAGTAATGGTCGCATAAATTATCGTTTGTAATAAATTTAGTATCCATAAAATTTAGGGCGGCATATAACCAAAACCAATCATCATTTAATCCTTTATCGGTTATATATAATATATTTTTATGTTTCCATTTGTTTACATAATAATTATTAGTTATATGTTTTTCATGTAAAAATAATAATATAGATTTATTACCTTTTTCAAGATGTTCCACCATAAGATTTATATTTTTATATGAAATTGGATTACCTTTATCCGGACGTTGTTTGAAATACCCAATATTCGCACCATCTAATATGTAATCAACTTTTTTATATTTATTTATTTTATTAATAAATCCCAGAAATTTATAGTGATTTTTTGCGATATCATTTTTTATAATACCCAGTAATATTGATTTTTGGTTATTAAATATGGTGCGTTGCCCTAAAACGTGCCCACAAGATATGCATCTGTTATTGGCTATAACACTGTTTCGCACTTTTCTATTATTGAAATTATTTTTAAACAACTCGATTGTATTTTGATTAAATATAGGTATAATGGTAATAATTTTGGTAAATAATAATTTAAAATTAATGTAATCATTATTGTTTTTAAATATATTGAATTGTTTATAGTAATCCCCTTCATCCAATTCAATATTTAGTTTGTTCGTTAGACACATTATAAATATATTGAAGGGATTGTCATTGCGTATATAGGCTAAATCAATTAATGGAGTTATAGTTCGTTTTTTAATGGGTATATTATGTTTATCCATTTCCTCTAAATACGATAAACATCGCTCTTTATCCTTCAGAGATACCATTAATCTTATTGACAGATTAAATGATTGTTCGGTTTTAAATTGATTGTGTATTTTTGTTAATAATAAATTAATAAATGTGTCATAATTTGTTTTGTAATTTTCTATTATAGATATACATATAATATAATACCCATCTTCAGGAATTATATGTTCATGTTTATGGTAATAATCTAATAAAGCATTTATACGTATCTCTTTCTGTAAAATTCTAAGATTATGTATTAATTCTTTTTTTTGAATTGTGGTCATGTAAATTAATATTAGTATTTATATATTATATTATTTATATTATTTATATTATTTATATTATTTATATTATTTATATTATTTATATTATTTATATTATTTATATTATTTATATTATTTATATTATTTATATTATTTATAATAATATACGGGTTTAAATCAATTTTACATTTATTAATGATTAAATGTATCACATGATGTATCAAGTGATGATACATATCACATATTATATTTTTTTTCATATCATATACTATAATGAATTATTTGGAATCCATTAGTAATAGTTTAGCATCTTCATCACGTAATAGTGGTCCAAGTCTTATAAATGTTAAAACACACCAAGTGTATATAAGTAATACCGATCCACAAAGCGATTTCGGTATAAAAAAACAACGAATTCATTATAATCTAACACCAGCAGAATATTATGAATATTGTTTGAAAGAATCTGGAACCTCGGTAACAAGCACGGGAGCATTATCGGCTATATCTGGAATTAAAACTGGACGTTCACCAAAAGATAAACGTATTGTTTTGGATAATACTACCAAAGATATCTGGTGGGATAGCCATTCGCCCAATATAAAAATGGATTCAAAAACATTTTTAATTAATAGAGAAACAGCTATCTGTTATCTAAATAACCAAGACGATATATTTATATTTGATGGTTATGCTGGTTGGGACCCCGAACATAGAATAAAGGTTCGAATTGTGGCTGAACGAGCCTATCATGCTCTTTTCATGCATAATATGCTTATTCGACCAACACCTCTTGAACTGAAAACATATGGTGAACCCGATTATACTATTTATAATGCTGGTAAATTCCCATGTAATAGATTTGCGGATTATATGACATCCTCTACCAGTATTGATTTCGATTTTACAAGAAAAGAAATAATTATATTGGGAACCCAATATGCGGGTGAAATGAAAAAAGGTATATTTACTATTATGCATTTCATTATGCCAAAAAAAAATATTTTATCACTACATTCTGGGACAAATGAATCTAAAGAGGGTGATGTAAGTATTTTTTTCGGTTTATCGGGCACTGGTAAAACTACATTATCAACGGACAAACATCGTTTTTTAATTGGGGACGACGAACATTGTTGGACTGAGAAAGGTATATTTAATATAGAAGGTGGATGTTATGCTAAATGTATAGGATTATCGAAAGAAAAAGAACCCGATATCTGGAACTCTATAAGATTTGGTACAGTATTAGAAAATGTTATTATGGATAATAACAGAGACGTCCAATATGATAATGAGGATATAACACCAAATACCCGAGCATCATACCCCATCGACTATGTAGAAAATGCCAGAATACCATGTATTGCCGGTCATCCAGAAAATATTATTTTTTTGACGTGTGATGCGTTCGGTGTTTTACCCATTATATCTAAATTATCTGTCGAACAAGCCATGTATTATTTTATTAGTGGTTATACTTCTAAAATTGCTGGAACTGAAATTGGTATTAAAGAACCACAGGCTACATTTTCATCATGTTTCGGTGAAGCCTTTATTGTATGGCATCCTATAAGATATGCTGAACTATTAAAGGAACGGATCGAAAAACATGGTTCTAAAGTATGGCTCATAAATACTGGGTGGATTGGTGGTGCTTATGGTGATGGTCAACGTTGTCCATTGAAATACACACGAGCCATAATAGATGATATACATAATGGTAAATTATATAATACTGAATATGAACACCTTGAATACTTAAATTTAGATATACCAAAACCAAATGGGTTTCTATATGACCATTTATTAAATCCACGTAATATATGGGTTGATATTGGTAAATATGATATACAAATACAGAATTTAATCACCATGTTTATTAACAATTTTAAAAAATATATGTTATCAGATTTGGAAATCTACGGTCCACAATTGATGAATATTACCGAATAGAATAGAATATTACCGAATAGAATAGAATAGAATATAATATTACCGAATAGAATAGAATAGAATAGAATAGAATAGAATATATATATATATATATATATCTATCTATATTATATACCACATATGAGTTATAAGTTTTGTAAAGACTATCAAATTACTAACGAAGATTTAAATTTCA
>Ga0233435_1002790_pt1 | contig 14148 bp, 14 predicted proteins | sample SI_122_August201_3_FD_182735 | JGI IMG/M metagenome (GOLD analysis project Ga0233435, IMG submission 182735) | Seawater microbial communities from Saanich Inlet, British Columbia, Canada - SI_122_August2016_135_MG | ecosystem: Environmental > Aquatic > Marine > Inlet | place: Canada: British... | reverse complement strand
ATATGTGAGTGTGTTAACGTTTGGAGAGATAGATAAAGGCGTCGAAAAAGCTGTAGACCCAGAGCGAAAAAAGAAATTGTTATTGTGGTTGGAAACAGACTTAAGGCAGCGCTTTGGTAATAGAGTGGTTGCCATAGACCTTGCCGTGGCAACGATGTGGGGCCGAGTACAAGGCGTTTGTGAAAAGAAAGGGCAAGGTATGCCTGCGATTGATAGTTTGATCGCTGTTTCTGCATTGGTGAATAACTGTACTGTGGTGACCCGAAATACGGGTGATATGGTCCATAGTGGGGCAGCATTATTTAATCCTTGGCAGGACAAATTTTAAATTTTTTTAGTCACATTGTTAGGAATGGATTCCTATATGTTAACCAAGATCACCGAAGCGCTTAAATCGGTTGAATCCCAAGGTGGGTTTTCAGCTAAGCAGGTCACTATTGCCACGGATCTTAATCTAGAGATAAAAGGGGTTGGTAAACTTAGGCTTCCTCTAAAGCCGAGTAAAGTCAAATCTCTGATAAAGGTCGCCCGCCCAGCAAAATTCGGTTGGAAGGATCAAACATTACTTGATCCAGAAGTCCGTAATGTTTGGGAAATCCCAAAAAGTAACGTGAAAATTGACAAGCGGCAGTGGAATAAAACGTTTAACCCTGTATTGGAAAAATTGAAAAAACAGTTAGGTTTACCAATACAAGGAAAGCTAAAAGCACATTTGCACAATGCATTAATTTATGAAAAGGGGCAGTTTTTCCAACCTCATCAAGACTCAGAAAAAGGGGAGGGTATGGTTGCAACACTTGTCGTCGTGCTACCGTCCTTTTACCGTGGAGGCAGTTTAAATGTGAGTCTTCAGGGGCAAAAAAAGAACTATCCAAGTACCAGTACGCCTCAAGATAAACTCACCTTTATTGCTTTTTATGCGGATTGTTACCATCAGGTTCGTCCTGTTACAGACGGGTACCGAGTCGTATTGACATACAATTTAATGCTGGATGACGAGTGCAGTGAAGGGGCGGTTGCTCCAGGTTTAGATGGGGCACAGAATGTGTTGTCGAACGCTGTTTCGGGGTATTTTTCTCAGCCAATTGAACAGAAAACCCACTATGGTCATCCGCGAAATAGAAAATTGGTTTATCTATTGGATCATGAATACACGCAAAAAGGGCTCAGTTGGAAAACGCTCAAAAATGGTGACCGAGTTCGTACTCAATTATTGCAAAATCTTGCCGAAGAGCTAAATTTAGAGCTTTATTTAGGTTTAATTGATTTGCATGAGGTTTGGTATTGCGACGATCATTATGACGAATGGCGATATCAACGGTATCGAAGAGAGCGCTGGGATGATGATGACGATGATAGTGCCGACTATGAGCGAATAGAGCTAATTGAAAAAGAAGCAAGTGTGATTCATTGGCTTGATAGCAGTGGTAAGCCGTCTGAATTAGAAGCGCTTGACCTCGCCAATACAGACATCTGTTGGACGACAGAAACAGAGACATTTGAGCCTGTGGAATCCGAGTATCAGGGGTATATGGGAAATTGGGGTAATACTGAAGATCGTTGGTATCACCGAGCAGCTGTGATTGCTTGGCCTCGCCATGAACATTATGCCGTGATGCTGGAGTTTAGCCCGAGCCAAGTGATCCATGATGTTTTTGCTTTGGCTAGTAAAAAAGCCTCCCTACCCCAAGCCGCGAAAATTGTTCAACAACTGCTGCCTTATTGGTCAGGGTTGGAAGATAAGGCCGCGCCTAAAGCGCACGTTAAAGTATTAAAAATGTCATTACTGTTAAATGATGCAAAGGTTGCTCAACAATTGTGTACGCCTTTGGGTATTAGCGCTTTTAGTCGTTCCAGTGTAAAAATTTTGCTGAACTTAGCGCAGGCTTACAGTACACAATGGTGGGTTGATTTAATGCAAGCCTGGGTGGCGCCAGGAAAGCATGAGAGAAGCATTGGGAAAATAAAAAACCTGTCCGATATTTTGCAGGCACTCGTCTCTGCCGCGCCAACAGGACATGACGCTTTTAGCAATTGGTTGGTACGCTATCAGTTTAAAGTGATACAGAGTCAACATGCTGAAATGCCCGGTCGGTATTCTGCACCTGAAATGGCGCAATCCGCCAAGACTGTGTGCCAAGAAATCAGTGGTGTTTTGTTACTATGCCGGTTGGCTAATAAACAGTCGCTTCATGATGAGGTTATGCACTATGTTCAACAATCGCAACACATTTACCCGGCACTCGAGTTGGCCGAACTTGCTTTGGATCTGTCTCCAGAATATAAACTGCCCTTATTTCGTCAATGGCAATTCTCTACCTTATTGGTGGCAGTGATGGATACCCTTACAGTAGAAGTACAATCAGGGCTTCGCAAAGCTAATGACTGGTCTATTTGGGAAAAAGGTAACTGTTCGTGTGCTGACTGTGTTGAATTAATGGCCTTTTTACAGTCAAGTGATATGCGTACTAAACGTTGGCCAATTGGAAAAGAACGGCGACGACATATTCATCATATTATTGATCGCTTGGTGCTGCCTGTGACGCACCATACTGAGCGAGTTGGATCTCCGCACCAATTAATGTTGAAAAAAACAGATTTGCTTTTTACTCAAGCCAAAGCGAGATTCATGCGCTGTAAAAAAGTGTTGAGTGGTTTGGCTAAAGTGAAAACCGCGCGTGCAAAAATGAAGTTGAGCAAAGGGGTTAAAGGAGCATAATAAGCCTGCTATGTGAAGAATACTCTGGGTCAATATTTTATGCTCGTGGAATATTGGTATTGAACAGGCTCGCTCTAAAACTGCGTAATAGCGGGTTTTTTAGCTTGTAAGAAATGGAATCTTTGTAAAATATTAATTAAACGTAGTTTGTTAGATACCTTGAGGTGATGAAAGCAAGAATTGCCTATATTTCTCATGCCGATACTTTGCAGTTGAGGCGCAAGGTATTTTCTGATCCAATATACCTCGGGTAGTCATCATACAAACCGCCAAGCGCGTGAATCGCGGGGGCTCGTGGAACAACAAGCCCCGGAATGTGTGCTCTGCCGTGCGTAACAACAATTCGCAGGGCAATCGCAACAACAACATTGGCTTCCGTTTGCTGAGTACAATCAACCCGTCAGAGGTGCGTCATTTACGGATGCGTATCGCGTGCATTAGGATTGTCCCATTGATGACATCCAGCGCTAGCCTTTGCTAGACAAAAAGAAAAAGCCATTCAGGTGACTTAATACCTGAGTGGCTTTAATTTTTACCCTTGAGCCAAAAGGCAAAATATGAATGACCTTACTGAAAGCCTGTTACTCAATGCTATTCGAGATGTTATTCATCAGGCTCGAAAGGGCGTCAGCCAAAGCGTTAACCATGCAATGGTGCAGACGTATTGGCATATCGGTCAGTTAATCGTTGAGCAAGAGCAACAAGGGCAAAAGCGTGCAGCCTATGGTAAAAAACAATTGCAGGCATTATCAGAGGCGCTCACTAAGGAGTTTGGCCGGGGGTTTGACATAAGCAACTTACGTAACATGCGTTCATTTTTTCTGGTTTTTCCAATTCAAGACGCAGTGCGTCACGAATTGAGTTGGACGCATTACCGTCGGCTGTCGCGAATAGAAAACCAAGCGGCAAGAGACTGGTATATACAAGAAAGTATTGAGCAAAACTGGAGCTCGCGTGCTTTAGATCGGCAAATTAATACGCTTTATTATGAACGACTTCTTTCTAGCCAAGAAAAGGCTTTGGTCGAAAATGAAGCAAAAGAGCAAACAGCTATTTTAAAAAATGATCCTAAGCATTATTTGCGTGATCCTTATGTGTTCGATTTTCTCAATTTATCTTGCCCTTCAATGCTTGAAAGCACCTTAGAGCAGGCTTTGATTGATAATTTACAGCAGTTTTTATTAGAGCTAGGCAAAGGCTTTGCTTTTGTTGAACGGCAGCAACGAATTAACACGGAAGACCAAGATTTTTATATTGATTTGGTGTTTTACCATTTCAAACTGAAGTGCTTTTTATTGGTTGATTTAAAGTTGGGTAAGTTGGGTCATCAGGATGTTGGGCAGATGGACACTTATGTGCGTATTTACGATCAGCAGCATAAAGAACCAGATGATAACCCAACCATTGGTTTGATTTTGTGCAGCGAGAAAAGTGAGGCGGTTGCAAAATATTCAGTGTTAACGGATAGTAAGCAATTGTTTGCGTCAAAGTATCTGGCATTTTTGCCCTCAGAGGATGAGTTGCGCTTGGAGTTGGAGCGTAAACGAGCGTTGATTATTGAAAACCAGAGCAGTGATGATGTGTTGTAAAGTTTGGTTTTTTTGTTGTTTTTGAGCTTAAATTTAACAAAATTATTTACATTAATTGTTATTGTGCTGTGTGTATGGCTTTTTTGCGTTATTTTTGAGATCAGGTGTTACTAGCCGTTTTAATCGATATCATCTAGCATAGTGTAAAATATTGAATCTAAACCCGCTGAAGAGCGGGTTTTTTTATGTTACGAATAAGGTCTAGTTTTCAGTGCAGTTCATCGACTCTAATAACGTCTCGATTTCTCTTGGGTAAGCCTGCTCTAAAATACGCTCAATCATGGGTTTGATTGTGTGATCATTGGTGGTGTTAATTTGGCTTTTAATGGTCAAAATGCTGTTTGGATTCATGCTGAATTCGGTTAAACCTAAACCAAGTAATAGCCGGGTGTACTTAATGTCTCCTGCCATTTCCCCGCATAAGCTCACGGAAATATTGTGTTTTTTGGCGGTGCTGATGATGGTTTTGAGAAGCTTTAAGATGGCTGGGTGGCCTGGGTTGAAGAGGTAGTTCACACTTTCATCCACTCGGTCAATGGCAAAGGTGTATTGAATTAAATCATTGGTGCCAATGGATAAAAAATCTAAGCGTTTGGCAAAATCTTCAAGGCATAAAACAGCGGCAGGCGTTTCTATCATGCCACCAATGTGTATTCGCTCGTTAAAGGCAATTTTTTTCTTTTGCAGTTTGCTCATTTGGCCGTGAATGATTTTGATGACCGAATCAATTTCTTGGATGGTGGTGAACATGGGCACCATTAATCGAACAGGGCCGAATGCTGAGGCGCGTAAAATGGCTCTAATTTGTGGTTCAAACAAATTGGCATCTGATAGGCATAAACGCACAGCACGTAACCCTAATGCCGGGTTGCTAACGGAGGTATTGTCTTGGTGGTGAAAGGTTTTATCCGCCCCTAAATCGAGTGTCCGGATGGTTAATGGTTTGCCATTGAGTGCCTGAATAAACGCTTGGTAGCATTCAAAATGTTCTTCTTCTGAAGGCAAGCTTTCACGGTTCATGAACAAAAATTCAGTCCGTAATAAGCCTACGCCATCAGCACCTGATGCAATCATGTTTGGGATGTCGTCAACGGTTTCTACGTTGGCATGTAGCTGTACAAGCTGGCCTGACTGCGTTTTGCAAGGAATGTTGACCAGTTTGTTGAGCTGAATTTGTTGTTGTTGGTTGCGCTGTAATACGTCTTGGTAGTATTGAAGAATACGATCGCAAGGGTTAAGTAACACTGACCCCGTTTTACCATCAATAATGAGCTCGCTATTCTCGCTGATCAATTGGCTGGCATTCTGCACACCAATCACAGCGGGGATGCCTAAATTTTTTGCCAAAATAGCGGTGTGCGATAATGCGCCGCCCGATTCAGTCACAAATGCGGCAATGCCACTGTCGTGCATGAGCAGCGTGTCTGCAGGTGTTAGATCATTGGCCACAATGATCTCGTGGCTATTATGGCTTTCAAAATTATGACTGGCTTCTTCCCCAAGTAAAATACAAAGGACGCGATTAATGACTTGCTCAACATCGAGCTTGCGGCTTCTTAGGTAGGGGTCTTGCATTGTATTGAAGCGTTGAATGAGATTTTCACAGTGACTTTTAAGTGCCCATTCTGCGCTGACAGATTTATTTTTAATGGTCTCAATGGGGGTTGCTGAGAGTGTTGTGCCTGTCAGCATGAGTATGTGGGCATCCAAAAAGCCTGCTAGCTCAGATGACGTTTCTAAGTTAATACTGGATCTAGCTTGATTGAGTTGGTCGTGTGCTGTTTGTAAGGCCGCGTTTAATCGGTCAATTTCTTGCGGTATTTGGGCTTCAGTGATGGCTTGTTTGGCAATACTTGGGCAGTGGCTACGAAGTATGCGGGCTTTACCGATGGCGACTTGAGGGCTGATGCCTATGCCATGCAAAACAAAGGTCATTCACCTTCTCCAAAACATTTTTGGATCAGTGAAAGAATAGATTTTTGTGCTTCCAAGGCATCAGGACCATGGATATCTAAAATTAAAGTGGTGCCTTTGCTTGCGGCCAACATCATGATGCCCATGATGCTTTTACAGTTGACTAAATTGTCTTTGTTGCGACCGATGGTAATTTCGGAGCGAAAGCGGCTTGCGGTGGTCACAAGCTTAGTTGCCGCTCTTGCGTGTAAGCCTAGCTTGTTAATAATGAGTACGTCACACTGTAACTGTTGGCTAGGCATACTGATAATCCTGGCAGCGAAGAATGCCATTTTGTCCGCCATCCACCGCTTTCTCTACCATTTCATCCAATGAAACCCTTGGGTTGGTAACGAGCTTTAGCAGCATCGGTAGGTTAACGCCTGCCACGACGCGAATTTGGTCTGTTTGAAACTGGTTAGCCACATTGCATGGGGTAGCGCCAAATAAATCGGTTAGGATTAACACTCCGTCCCCTAGGTCGAGGTGCTGTATTTTGGCCTCAACTAAGAGATGAGCCTCATCTAGCGGCATGTCGAATGCAATTTCAAGTTGATCCATTCGTAGGGGAATATACTCAACCATTTTTTTTGTGGCAGAGAGCAGGGCATCACCAATTTTAAAATGGGAGATGATTAATACAGAGACAGTCATGATAATTCTCGATGCCGAACGATTAAGTTAGGGTACTCTTCAATGAAATGTTGGCTGATTTTTTCAGCACTATAGACTGACCGGTGTTGGCCACCCGTACAGCCAATAGCAATGGTTAAATAGCTTCGGTTGTCTCGCTCAAACTGAGGGATCCAGTTGCTGAGGAAACTTTGAATTTGGTCGGTCATGTCTTGGACGCTTTCATGGGCAGATAAAAAGTCAATCACACCTTGGTCTCGCCCTGTTTGGCTGCGAAGTTCAGGCTCCCAATGGGGGTTTGGTAGACAGCGAACATCAAAGACAAAGTCAGCATCATTAGGTGCGCCGTACTTAAAGCCAAAGGATTGGAACATGATGGAGAGTGCGTCTGTTTTATGGCTTATGCGGCTACGAATGATCTCTCTTAAGGCATGAACATTGATGTTGCTGGTGTCTATGAAGACATCTGCTTTTTCGACAATTGGGGCGAGAATAAGCTTCTCTTGCTCAATGGCATCAATGAGTGACATTTTGGAGTGGGTGAGGGGGTGTTTGCGCCTTGTTTCTGAGAATCGCTTGAGGATAACTTCTGAATTAGCCTGTAAAAAGACGATATTAAATTCGATGTCTGTTTGCTTCAGTTTTGCGAGTAAGAGTGGAAACTGCTTGATTTCATCACTCCGGCTGCGAGCGTCAATACCAATGGCAATGTGTTTGTATAAATTCCCCGTGGTTTGCTCAATGACTTCAGTGAGTGACGGTGTTAAACACATGGGCAGGTTGTCGATACAATAGTAGCCAATATCTTCTAAGGCGTTTAAGGCAATGGTTTTACCTGAGCCAGATAGACCACTAACAATGACAAGTTGTGTTTTTTCAGACATGAAAGGTATCCGTTCTCATAAAGTCGAAAATGTTAAAGTACTCTTGTAAGAATAGCTTGAAATGGGCGGTTTTACTGCATGTTATGTATGAAATGTAATGGCTAACCTGTGTCGTGAATATCTTATGTTCTGTGGGGTTTAGATGGCGATGCCCAGTTATGATGTAAAGGTGGGGTTGCGCTTGCTTGTTAGCGGCGGTATTGGGTGATGGCTTGCTGCAATTGTTGGGTGTGTTGTTGTGTGTTGTTGCCATCGAGGAGACATTCTTTGTTGAGGGTAAAATGCGGTGTGTTGTTATTTTGCTCGGTGAGCCTTGCTTGAATGTCACACTGGGTGGAGGCAAGGTGTTGATTGTTTGCCAGAGAAATGAAGCCTCTATCTCGGCAATGTAATTTCCCTGCAATAGTCGGGGGGCATAGTGCTGTGATGCTGCCATTATTGAAATGGGCTAAATAAGGGCTATCGTCACACACTAGTTTTGCTTGGTGGTGGCGAATTAAATGCTCTGCTAAGCGGCTTTTACCACTACCAGGTTCCCCTGTTATGCAGAGCCCAACACCTTGCCATTGAATGATAGTGGCGTGAATAAGCTGAAACTGGATTGTTTGTTGGAGTGTTTTGAGCCAAAGAAGGAGTTGCTCGGTCGGGCAAAGATACTGGATTGTATTGGCACCTGCGTTTGGGGAAAAAACGGCGATTGTTCTTGGTTGCGAGTGCGTTGAGTCTCTTTCAGGATGGGTGAGGTGTACTTCTTGAGAGGGAAGGTCATCGGTCTTGATGATGAGTTGCTGTAAAGGAATATTTTGGTCTAGTTGAGCTTGGGTGTTTAGCGGGAATAAGTGGTGAAAAGCTTGGTAAAATTGTGCAACTGACAAAGTCTCAAGATTGGACACTAGATTCCCAGGTGGATAATATTTGGTACAGCTGTAGGTTGTCTTGGCAGCCGCGTAAATCATCGCAAAGTTGGCTGTTACTGAACATCTCAGCCAGCTGGGCCAGTATTTGTAAGTGGTCATCGGTTGATTCTTCAGGAACCAATAAAGCATAGATTAAGCTGACGGGTTGGCTGTCTACGGCATTAAAGTCAACGGGCGTTTTCAGTTGAATAAAGGCGCCAATCGGATGAGAGAGGTTGCCCTCATTGGTGCGGCCATGTGGAATGGCGACGCCGTTACCTAATGCTGTGCTGCCCAGCTTTTCACGGCTAATGAGCCGGTTGAAGACGCTGTGTTGGCGTAAATCATGGGTGTTGTTAGCGAGCAGTGTGGCGACGTGTTCTAAAGCGCGTTTTTTGCTGCTGAGTTCCACTTGGCAAGAGACTCGGTCAGCAATAAGAAGGTCGGCAATGTGCATGGTAATATCCGGAAAGTAAGCTTCATTAAAATCGCTTTAATGAAGCTTGTCAGAAACGAACGCTATTGTACTATTCAACGACCTGCTTTTTCAAACTCTCACCGTTTTTATGGTGACTATTTTTTTCTTTGTGTTTGACAACTTGGCGATCGAGCTTGTCCATCAGGCTATCAATTGCAGCATACATATCTTCATTAACAGCTTCTGCATGAATATCGTTGTTACGAAGGTGTAGGTTTGCCTCTGCTTTTTGACGTTGTTTTTCAACGCTAAGCACGACATGAACATTCGCAACTTGCTCGAAATGTCTCTCCAATTTCTCAAATTTGGTGTTGACGTAGTTCTTAAGTGAGTCTGTGATATCGATGTGATGACCTGTGACACTGATTTGCATAGGTAACTCCTTGGGTTATTGTTAAATCAGGCGTTTACGTTCATTCGATGGAGGAATGGACATCGCCTCTCGATACTTGGCAACCGTTCGTCTTGCGACTTTGATGCCTTGTTCTGCTAAAAGTTGTGACAGTTTATTATCACTCAACGGTTTGCGGGCAGGCTCTGCTTTAATGAGCGTCTTTATGTGTGCCCGTATGGCCGTTGATGAACACTCTCCGCCTTCGTTGGTATTGACGTGGCTAGAGAAAAAATATTTAAATTCAAAAATACCGCGCGATGTATGCATGTACTTTTGTGAGGTCACCCTGGAAATGGTGGACTCGTGCATTTCAACATTTTCAGCAATTTCCCTAAGTACTAAGGGCTTCATTGCTTCTTCCCCTTGTTCAAAAAAGCCTTTTTGAAATTCAACAATGCTGGTCGCTACCTTAAGTAATGTTTCATTACGGCTTTGTAAGCTTTTTAAAAACCAGCGAGCTTCTTGAAGGTGGTCTTTTAAACAGGTGTTATCGGCACTGCTGTCTGCTCTTTTTATCAAACTAGCATAGCCGGCATTGATTCTCAATTTTGGTGATGCTTCGGCATTGAGCTCTACTCGCCAACCTTGTTTTACTCGGGTGACATATACATCGGGTACGACATACTGAGCGTGGCTCGATTCTATACTATTGCCAGGCCTAGGGTTTAATGTCTGAATTAAAGCGATTGCGCCCATCATATCTGCTTCACTTTGTTTTAGCCGCCTTTTTAGGAGGTTTAAATCACGTGTTGCAAGTACCTGCATATATTGTGACAGAATTTTCTCGGTGGTGTAGTAAAAAGGGGTGCTAGTTGGTATTTGTTTGAGCTGGATCAACAAGCACTCTTGTAAGTCTCTCGCGGCAACGCCTGGTGGGTCAAAATTTTGAAGTTGGCGTAATACAGCTTCCACCTCATCTAGCTCAAGGTCCTCAATTTGTAAGCTTTCAAGGATGGCTTCTGTGGTGGTTTTTAAGTAACCGTCCACACCAATGGAGTCGATGATGGCAAGCGCAATGGCTCTATCTGTGTCACTGAATGTTTGCAGGCTGAGTTGGGTCATTAAGTGCCGGCTTAAGGTTTCAGCTTCAGAGTTTTGGCTGGTAAAGTCGTAGTCTTCACTGTTACTGGCTGAACTTGGCGCTTGGTAGGTTTGACTGTCGTAAACATCTTCCCAGACAGTGTCTACGGGTAGTTCATCAGGCATGGTATCGGCGATTTCACCGACTTCGACTTCTGATGCGTTATCAGCATGTTGGTCATCGGCTTTTTCAGTTTTTTGTTCGGGCTTTTCACTGCTGGGTCGTTCTTCCTCGGAACCTTCTTCTAGCATCAGGTTGGAGTCGAGTACTTCTTGAATTTCAGTTTGTAGCTCAAGGGTAGATAGTTGCAGCAGTCGGATGGCTTGCTGCAGCTGCGGGGTCATCGTGAGTTGTTGACCAATTTTGAGCTGGAGTGATTGTTTCATATACCCCTATTTTAGCGCATTTTTTATAGCTTGCCTGTATTATTTGTTCACTACATTTTAAAGTTTTCACCTAAGTAGACTTTACGAACATGGGCATTGTCTAAAATGTCGTTAGGGTGGCCGTCTGCAATCACTTTACCTTCATTAATGATGTAGGCGCGGTTACAAATTTTCAAGGTTTCACGAACATTGTGATCGGTAATTAAAACACCAATACCACGTTCGCAAAGGCTGCTAATAATACGCTGAATATCAATCACTGAAATTGGGTCAACCCCTGCAAAGGGTTCATCTAATAAAATAAATTTAGGGTTCGCGGATAATGCTCGGGCGATCTCTAGGCGCCGGCGCTCACCACCCGATAGGCCCATTGAGACGTTGTCTCTCAGGTGGGTTAAGTTAAAATCCATGAGCAGGCCATCTAAGATGCGGGACTGCTTATTTTTATGTAACCCATCACGCGTTTGTAAGACGGCCATGATATTTTCAGCAACCGTCAATTTCTTGAAAATAGACGCTTCTTGCGGTAAGTAACCGATACCCATTTGCGCTCTTGCATGCATCGGGTAGCCTGTCACTTCTTTTTCGTTGAGTGAAATCTGACCTTTATCTGCAGGAACAAGCCCTACAATCATGTAGAAAGTGGTGGTTTTACCTGCGCCATTAGGCCCAAGTAAACCGATCACTTCACCACCATTTAATTGCAGAGAAATACCGCTAACGACTTTTCGTGCACCATAGGATTTAACTAAGTTGTATGCAGAAAGGGTATTCATTTTTTCTTTTTCGGTTGGAATGTCGTGATGACTCGGCCTCTGTTACCACCTTTCGTGGTACCCGCTTTCATGACTGCTTTTTTCGTGTCGTAAATGATCTTTTTACTTTTGATGGTATTACCTGACTGCCACAACTTGGCTTTGTTCAAGAGGTGGATTTCTTCTGTTTTAGAGAAGTAATGTAGTTGTCTGCCTTCGCCACGAATATCTTGCTTTTTACCATCAGGGCGTTGCCGAAAATGAACGGGGGTGCCTGTCACAATGATTTTACTTAACTCGGTGGTTACGCCGTAAATTTTCATGACATTGCCGGTAATGCGTAAGCTACCTTGGGTAACGACGACGTTGCCCGTGTAGGTACTCATGTCTTTACTTTCATCAATGTTGACGGTGTCGGCATTGACCTGGATGGGTTGCTCTCGGTCTGAAGAGAGCGCGCTAACACCGCTTGCCCAACTGAATAAGGTGAGTGCCAAAATAAAGTGGATGTGGCGGGCTCTGTTATGGTTTGTTTGCATAATGGCTTTGTACCTTTGATAGCAGTTGGAATCGGATCGGTTTACTGAATAAAGCTCTCATCCCGACGCCTTTCATGCGGTCGTCTAGGGTGGTAATAAATACTTCTCGTTCGGTTTCAGCCCAGTCATCGTTGGGCTGAACCCGTAAATCATGGGTGTCGATGTGAACAGGGCGGGCGGTTTCTGTGCCGGAGCGGTCCATTTGTACCTCACCTAAGAGCATTAATAAATCGCCGTCGCCAGACATCCAGCCAGACTCTGCAACAATCACCCAGGGTGGGAGTTTGTCATCATATACGGTCATGACCGGGTTGGTTATTTCAGTACTGTCCTCATCGATGAAATGAATCATGTTGTCCCCTTTAATTCGATGTTTGGGGGCACCTTTGTCATTCATTGAGGTGGTGGTAAAATTTTCAAGGTAATAGTCTGGAGAGTGGACTGAAACAGGCTTTGATTCTTCAGAGGGCGCGACTTGGTTTAACCAGTGCCAGCTCATACCTGCAACAAACACTAGCGCAACAAACATTAACCCTTTGTTAACCAGGCCGGACAGTGCTGACCACTGGTAGTAGCTTTTAAAAAAGCGAAACCAGCGCACAATGGGATGTTTGATTTGGCGTTTGCTCATGTTATACCAAGTGGCCTGCTAGCTCTGACTCTAGTTTACCATGTCCTTTCAATAATAATTCACAGACTTCACGAGCAGCACCTCGGCCTCCGTTAGAGGGGGTTTGCCAGTGGCTATATTGTAATATATAAGGGTGTGCGTCCTGAACCGCAACTGAAAGCCCACAATTTTGCATGATGGGTAAGTCTACAACGTCATCACCGACAAAGCAGGTTTCTTCCTTACTTAAGCCTAATTTGGTTAATAGTTTTTCGTAGGCAGGGTACTTAGGTACTTGGCCTTGATAAACATGTTCTACATCTAAACTTTTCATGCGGTAGGTAACTACTTTTGACTCACGGCCTGTAATGATGCCAATGTCGATACCGGCATTTTGCAGTAAGCGAAACCCTAAACCATCTCTTGAGTTAAATGCTTTGTACTCTAAACCATCGTCACCTAAAAATAGGCTGCCATCGGTGAGTACGCCATCCACATCGAATATCACCATCTTGATTTTAGAGGCGCGTTCTAATACATCGGGGGGAATGACTGCATGTGAGATCATAATAATATCCTAATTTAATTGAATCAAGTTACATCACGCCAGATTTCAGCATGTCGATCATATTGAGGGAGCCTATGACTTTGTGTTGCTCATCGACAACCATAAATCCGTTAATTTCGTGCTGTTGCATTAAATTGAGCACGTCGACCGCCATCATGTCTTGGTGGCAGGTTTTAGGGTTTTTGGTCATGAGCTCTGTGATTGGCGTGGTGCGGCACTCTGCGGTTGAGTCAAGGGCGCGACGTAAGTCACCATCAGTGAATAAACCGACTAATTCACCGGCGTTATTTTCGATGGCTGTCATGCCTAAGCCTTTTTTGGACATTTCTAATAAGGCGTCTCTAATGGTCGCCGTATCGTTGACACGAGGGATATTATTACCGGTATGCATAATGTCGTTAACGGTGAGCAGCAGTCGTTTGCCCAGTGCCCCACCAGGATGGGAAATGGCAAAGTCTGCTTCAGTGAAGCCTCTGACTTCTAGTAGGGCAATGGCAAGTGCATCCCCCATTGCTAGGGCAGCGGTTGTGCTTGATGTGGGGGCTAAGCCGAGCGGGCAAGCTTCTTTATCGACCTTAACGGTAATGTGGACATCTGATGCCTGAGCGAGTAGTGATTGATCATTGCCTGTGATGGCAATGACTTTGGCTTTCATTCGTTTGA
>Ga0233435_1002785_pt1 | contig 14160 bp, 8 predicted proteins | sample SI_122_August201_3_FD_182735 | JGI IMG/M metagenome (GOLD analysis project Ga0233435, IMG submission 182735) | Seawater microbial communities from Saanich Inlet, British Columbia, Canada - SI_122_August2016_135_MG | ecosystem: Environmental > Aquatic > Marine > Inlet | place: Canada: British... | reverse complement strand
CAAGGGTAAATAATAAGATATATAACGGCTATTATAATGAGTGTAGTTCTTGAGTAAAAAACTGGGTTCTCATTAATAGAGAGTGTCATCCAAAAAACCAAGATGAATGTAAATACAATTGATAAGAGCCAAAAATTAATCCAGTAAGATTTAGCTAAAGAAAGCTCTCCATGCCAATGCCTAGAAAAATATCCTCGCTTAAGAGTTGGGATCTGATCTTCTAACTGCTCATTTATTGTCATTTAAATTGTTATTTTTTTAACATTACCCTTTGATAAGCTAACTGGATACCTTTTGCCATTCTTAACAATTTTATCGGTCACTGCATTTTCAAGATCAACATTAAGTTTATCAGCCATACGGATCAGGTAAATCATAATATCTGCCATCTCCTCTTTGACGTGTTCGCTCTCACTAGAACTCATGATTGATTCAGCCTGCTCAGGTGTTAGCCACTGAAAGATTTCCAATAGTTCTGATGCTTCTACTGATAATGCCATAGCAAGATTTTTGGGATTGTGAAACTGATCCCAGTTGCGTTCATCGGCAAAGTCTGACAGTTGTTTTTGTATATTGTTAATATTCATCGCTTTTTTTTATTTTATTAAGCTTTTTTCTAACACCTGCCAAGGTACTACCTTCCGAATAGCCGCACAGCTTCCTGCCATAGACTTTTGAGTTTTTGCCTCTTCTTTGGCACGCTCTACCAACCCTGCCTGAAAGCCTAAAGCTGCAATGAGCCACAGAAGCATCTTTGGCTCCATAATGTGGTTGTAGACATATTTAGCACCTCTGTTTGGTACGTCTTGTCGTTGATAAGTTCCAGTTGTAGATTTTGAATCTAACCAGCCTAACCAATGTGCCTTCTGAGTACGATAACGATTATAGCCCTGTGTTCCGAAAGGCACTTCTTTCTCTGCTGGAAGACTCTCAATGAGTTCGATAAACTGTTCAATTGAATGCTCACTCATAATTTCTATATCTTTATGTACGTAACTTCAAATGCTTTACACGACCTGTATATTTGCAATCGATTTGAAAAAGAAAAGGCATCGCCCATTTCATAATGTTGAAATATGTCCAATCCACGGTCTAAACTTATTTTCCAGCCATTATCAGTAATAATATGCCTTGCATGTATGGAGTTAGTTTGATCAAACTCCCATGTAAATTTAACACCTACAGAAATAGATGAGTCTTTAATGTGTTCCAAATTAACTATTTGATCTTCACTCTTATATTCATCTTTTGTTGTAACTAAATGAACCTCAACCTCATCCCCTTCAGGTTTACCCTTTACAATTGTCTCTATAAATTCCATTAAATTTCTAACTTGATAAAATAAACGTATATAAGGATCTGTAATCGTTACTTTGCTTGCTCCACGAAAGTATGCAGAAAAAATAAGATCAAAAGAAACGCCCTTTTGATTTTCAAAAAAAGTTAAATGCTCTTCTTTTGCATTGTTACTTTTAGTAGATTCTGGAATGCTTTTAATATCTTGCCCCTGAGAAGGCTCGCCACTCTCTTCTGATTCATCCTGTGCATCGCCACTTTTCACTTTTTGACTATAATATTGAGGATATTCATCCTCCTCAAGCGTTGTAACACTGATAATTTCACCAGAATTATTTGAATAAGAAAAATTTACATCTGCATAAGTTGCGTCTATACGCATTAATTGATCTTTAACTCGCTTTCGACCTTCAATAGCAATTTGCAACATCTCCTCTATTTCACTTGCAGTGGCGCCACCATGTGGAAAAAGAATTTTCATCAAACCTGAAAACGTTTTATGAATACCATCCCTATCCCTAGTAGAGATATCAGAAGATAATGTAAAGAGCTCTTGATACTGATCTGAATAATCATGATTACGCATGGATCTTAAAATTTCAGCAATATAATCCACAACAAAGCCATAGCCAGAAGAAAACATCTCGCCTCTAATGATATCAACTTCCCAGCCTGGAATATACGAGTGGATCCGATCTAAAAAAGCAGAGTCATGATACTGCTCTGGCAGCTCATCAAACAAATCAGAGTGTTTAAGCATGTAAGGAACACTGTGCTGTGTATTGCCAACAAAAACCATAGAAGCCTCTGCACCCAAGGTCTCAACACCTCTAGAGAATGACTTATTAGCCATATAATTTTTCATAATATCAACAAGTGCTTTATTTGCTTTTTTCTTCTTTCCAGCAAACTCATCAAAAGACACAACATCCCAATAACCAACTAAACCTAATTTTCCTGATGAATTATTTACAAATAATTTAGGAACCGTCACCTCACCACCAGATATCAAAATACCGTGTGGAGAGAACTCAGAGTAAATATGAGATTTTCCTGTTCCCTTAGGACCTAATTCAATTAAATTATAATTTCTTTCACAAAAAGGAATAAGTCGAACAATCTGGATAAGCTTATTCCTTCTACCCAGCATCTCTGGATTGAAACCAATACTTTGAATCAATAAATCAATCCATTCATCAAGACTAAACTTTTTACGAGCATCTACATAATGATCATAATCAAAATGAGATAACTGGATTGGCTTTATTGTGGATAAAATCCACGGGGATGATTTCTTATCCTCATTAAATTCATACTCAATATCAGCGATACACCACACACCGCCAACTAAAAGCTTAGGGTGTTTTTTAACAGTTCCAGAGTCTATCAGTACCTTTTTAATTCCAAGATTTGCAAAAGTTGCTTCATACGCATCTGTCTTTTCATTAAGGCTAACACTTATTCTATCAATAATTTTATAGCGACCTTTTTCTTTAATTGTAGAGCGCACAAGTCCAGCTTCATTTCTATGAACATAATGCTTGCGAAGAATTTCTTTAACAGTCTCAATACCTGTTTGAATTGTATCCTCATCATTAGTAGCGCAATACTGACCAAGTAAATACTCCAGCACATAAGATGGCACAATAGCATTTCCCTTAACAATCTTAACCAAATCCTTTCGAACAACGAGTCCTGAAAAGTGCTCGTTAATTTTTTGATCTAAATCACTCATAAGTCTTCCTTGTTCATATATTTGTTATAAATCAAAATCAGTGGTAAATGAACGCTTTACCGAATATACAATTTTTTTATACTCTTTATAATGCGTTGTGTCTGGCTCTTTCTCCTCTAGTCGCAAGTGAACATCTTGATTATTTGCGTTATCAGCCTCTCTAGTCAACATTAACCTCACCTTTAATTCCCTATCTCTTGGATTTTCTGAAGAAAAATCAAATGCTAACTCATGGGAATCAGAAATTAATATATTGTCTTTAGTATATATCCCTACCCTTAATTTTCTTGGTTGCTTTTTATCCGATGAAGTATCAACTTGATACAACATAACCGATAACTGACCCGAGGTAATAACGTTATTGCCTGTTCGAATCACATCGACCTCGACTTTCGAAACATCTCCTGTTCGTTTTTTATTAATATGAACAATAGGAATAACAATCTCTTGCAAAGACGCTCCACCGTGTACAAACCGACTACCTGCACCTTTAACCCGTAATCGATTAATTGACTTTGGAATGCTAACTTCAACATCGCCAGCTAAACCCAGTTCAGAAGATTTAAATATTTTGAATGCATTATCTTCTTTAAATTTTTTACCTATAACAAAGCGCCTATTTTTAAACAAAATTTCTTCAGCTTCAGATTTTGCGCTAGAAAAGTCACTCTCATCTATCACTTGATTTTGATAAATAAAGCCGTGATCAGCGGTGACTAAAATATTGCTAGCACTTGCACTTGTTAATGTCTTGATAATTTTTTTAAGCTCATTTAATGTTTCGTGTGATGCCTTAAAAACACGCTCTTCCGTATCTCGAGAATCCCCTGTTTTATCGATCAAATTATGATAAACATAAACCACGCTATTCTCAGATACTAAGGATTTTTTTTCATCTCTGTGCATATCGAGTAATTTCTTAGCTTGAATGACCGCACTATTCTGACTAACTCCACTTGCCAAGATTTTCCCACGATTACTAGTACCCTGAGAACTTTGGCCATCAACCAAAACCATACTAGAGTCATCATCCTTAATAGCCAACTCTTTATTTGGCAATAAGGCCGCCATGCCAAGTTGTGTATAACTAGGGAGCATTGATAAAGCTGGATCAATACTAGCATCAAATCGATCCTCTTGACGGATTAAGCTAACCAATTCAGCACCAATTTCGTAGCGCATCGCATCGGAGATAATCACGTAAACCTTTTTATTCTTATCTAAAAATGGCTTTACATAATCACTAAAGAAGTTTCTTTGCAATGCAACAGAGGGTGCATACCACTGATCAACTTCATCTACCTTAGTTTGCCAGAGATTATTAAGCTCTAAAAGATAATTATTTGAGTAAAAATCTTCTACAATTTTGGTTAAGGATTTCATTAACGAAGGCTGTCCTGAACTCTGAAGGTGATATATATACTTTCTGTACAGCTGATCAATCAAATACCAGGTCTGGGAATACTTTTTAATACCATCTGTCAAAGATTCAATACTAAACGTTGTATTGTCCAATTTTGAAATAAATTGTGCTGCAATATCAATCGCCTCATATAAATCATGGAACTTATCGTAGTAATGCCTTTGTCTGCGCTGACGCACATATTGTTCTACTTTTCCACTATGTATCGTCTTATTGGAAACATCTTGTACTAAGCCACTGATAATTTTTAGATCAACCAACTCAAACAAATCAATCTCGAGTAGGTCTGTATATTCCCGATTATTAAGATCGTCTTCTATTTTTAAAATATCAGCGCATTCTGCTGATAATTTTCTAAATGATTTTTCAAATTTACGACTATCCTTCCAGCGATTAACAAATACCTGTGCTTCTGAAGATAATGCACCTCCGCCATCTGTATGTTGCTTATAGCAGGATTCAAATAATTTAATATAAAAATCCTTAATACTTGGCACATCAGATTGATATTGAAAATAGAGTTGCATTTGCTCGAATAAAAAATCATCCAGATTACAACGCTCAATCAACTTAATCTTACTATCTTTGCCGTTAGATGATTCTTCTAATAATCTTTCTAAAACCGAATCTAATCGATCATCAGACGATGCACAAACTGAAAGCATCTTTAATTGTATTCTTGCTTTGGTGTCATTCTTCTTTAATAAAGCTTTAAGATCCTCTCTGCGCTTAGTAGCTTTGCAGAAATCAGAATGCTGTTTTAACAAATCAATATATTCAATCCCTAATCCAAGCTCTTCAGCCCAAATAGAGGCTTGATCAGTGCTAAAAACACAGTGAGCAAGCTGAATGTCTAGCAACCAATTATCAGTATAATCCGTAGGCTCTTTACCTTCACAATATAATAAAAATTTATCATCTGGCTGATCTCTTAAAATTTGATACTTTAATGCAAATTCATTATTATCGATTTCCAGTTTCTTAACGCCAGATAGCTCTAATGCCTCATACTCTTCTCGTAACTCTTTTTTTGAATCGTACCAAAATACGATTCGGTAACGATCAAATAAATTAGTCAGAGCTTTTTGTATTTTGTTTTCCATTACCGCTTTCTATTTACCACTCAAACCAGCAACCGTCTTCAGTGCCGTGCCAAATTTGTTGTAATTCACCTTTACCCCATCATCCAGATCAATTTCTACTTGTTCTGTGGCTAATGGATAAAGCACTTCATGTTCATACTCGTCAAGCTCTCTAAGAGTTTTACCTATAGTATCAATCTCTTTTAGTGCTTTGATTTTTTCACCAGCGCTTGATCCAGTGCTAATACTAACGGATTCTAATTGACTCTTATGAGATTCTAGTTTAGTGCGGAACTCTCGTAGATAATCATTCAGGATGATGCTCGCTGTGTCCGCTTGATAACGATGCATGTAGATCAGCACATTAAAACTGCCTTTAGCACTTGAGAACATCCAATAAATTGGGCGTTTTTTATATCTTTTAACATGATCCGTATAAAAGTCTTTTAAAAAGTATTTACGAATATCTTTACCAATAGATTCTTCAATGAAGCGTATATTTTGCTGATAATGCTCATCACCGAACGTAGTATGCACAAAACCATAAAAACGTTCAACGATGTCATCCGTAAACCAGTTGCCATCTAGTAGCGGGATAACATTGTCATCATCTATTTCAAATGTAGTAGAGCTTGGAACTTCTTGACCTATATTTGCAATCAACAGTCCATCACTATCAAGTGAGTATCTACCAAACATTACACCAACACCATAAGAGATAAACTGTTTCATAATCTCATCTGCTTGAAACACTAATACACCATCAATGATTTTAGTTTCATTTTTTAGTATCGTTATATCTTTTAGCTCTACATCAGGTGTTAATTCATCTTGTAGTTCATATATATCTATGAATAGTCTGTTTAGTTCTTCTTCGTTTTGGTGTAGAGTGTTGTGTTGTTCTTTCCAATAGTTACAGAAGTTAGAGTATGAAGTTTCTATTTTAGTGTCTGATTTATGTTTTATAAGTTCATTGTTTATAAAGTCCCACGATGTTTCTCTGCTATCCCATTCTTCTTTTGAGATGTCTATGTTTTTTTGAACAACTTCAATTAATGTTTGTTTTATTTCTAAGGATGGATAAATAACAGGAACAACAGCAATGTTTTCTACTTGAAAACTTATAGTTGGATTTATAATTTGTAAAATTTTATATCCAGCATTAGATGCAATTAATGCTAAAAAATAAAAAATATCTTCTTTTTTATCTGGAAATGCACTTGAACCATGAACATCCCAAATAAAACCTTCTGGATAATAACGAGTAGCTAATGAAGTTGAGCTAATATATGTCCAAGAGAAACAAGGCTTAAAAAAATATTCATAAAATTGATGTTTTCCTCTTGTAAAGTCTTTTCCTTTATTCTTAAAATTAACAACAAGCTCTTGATTGCCATACCATTTTCTACTTTCACCACCCTTGTTATATGGAACCCAAAAACTATTGTCATAATCAATTGTTTCTACATTTTTAGCATCTAATGTTAATTTTTGCAATGATAACTCTTGCCAACTTCTAACAAATTTTTCATTATTACCAGTAATAATACCTTGAAATAAAGTCGCATAATCATCTATCTTTTTATTTTCAAAAACTTTTTTCAATGGACTACTAACCCAATATGCAATTGGACTCGCAGGAATTTTAGAAAAATCTTCTTGTTTTGCTTTATATCTATTCTCAGGATTAAAAAACTCTTGCTCTTTCTCATCACTGCTTTTATAGTCTGTTAAGCGATAATATATTCCAGATCGGTTAACCAATGAAGACTTATTGAGTACAAATGCCGTGCTTTGGACAACCTCGCCACCAATAGAATCAAAAGCTCTAGCCCCCAGATGTAGCATGGTATCAATCTTATGGCTTTTAACCATTCTCTTTCTAAGTTTTTCATAACTACTCAAAAACATCCAAGAGTGTTGGTTGATCGTACCCATAAATCCACTTTTAATGGTTAGGTTTAAACACCGCTCCATAAACATTGCAAACAAATCTGACTTACTATCAGGGTAATTTTCTTTAGCCCAAGCGCCCAATCTGGCGTTCATTCCTTTACTACCCATATAAGGCGGATTGGCAACTACTACTTGGTACTTCTGGCTTAAGTAATCTGTTTGTTTTAACACCTGCAATACTTTTTTATGGGTTGAAGCTAAGAACAATTGTCCAGATAGATCTCTTTCATTAAGTATGGTTAACATCTCTTGTGCGTCTTTTACTCTCGGCTGGATCAAGGAGCCGAAGTTGTTGACTTCTTCAAACTGGACCAATGTCATTCTAAGTGGGTCAGTAAACAAATCCTGGCCAATAAATTCCATGTATTCTTTTAACTCATCTTCATCAATATGCACATTTTGTAGAATGCAGATGTTGGGTTGTATTTGTTTACGGAAGAAGCGCTTTTGTTTTGCTCGTGCTTTCATGGTTAAAGCAAAAGCTGCCAACTCTCCTGCACGCTCATCAATCTCAACACCAAATAAATTATTGGTTAGGATCTTCTCTGGGATCTCTGAGTGCTCATAACCCTCTTCTGCATAAATATCATAGAGTAAATCAAAAGCATAAGTAAGCATATGGCCTGATCCACAAGCTGGATCGCATATCTTTAATTCTTCTGGGCTGTTGATCTGTAGATAGTCCTCTTCCACTTGTTCAGGCTTGATGTAATACTTCATTTGATCAGCCAGCTTGGAGTTAGGGTTGTTAAGCAGCCACAGTCTGCCCAGTGAGTTCTCTACAAGATAACGTACAATCCAATGTGGGGTAAATAATTGGGTCGCTGCAGGGATATTTTCCGGAGTAACTTTTTTGTTCTTTTTCAACCCAGCAAAAACTTCATCTTTCTTCTCAGAGATATAGAATTGATACAGCCAGCCAATGATTTCTACATCTTGGCACGATTCAGCTGTCATTACCTCTCGTGCTGCAAAAATAACCGAACCATCAGAGAGTAAATCATCGGGCATTAACAGCTCGGTGTAATCAGTAATACGCTCAAATAAATAAGGCATTGACTGATGGTAATAATTACACACAGCCACCACTAAATGACGATACGCCTCAGATTGAGGATCACTACTAGGACTTGAGCCATTAATTAAAGACAAGACCTTATTCTTAACCTCATCAGACACCATAGACTCATCAATATAACCACTTTTAGCTTCTGCTAATATCTCAGGCTGACTTTGCCCTTCTACTGGAGATACAACGCCGATGCGAGTGTAACGATTGACATCCATAAAGCGTAGTGCACAAAATCGGTTAAACCAAATATAGGCAATTTGATCTACAACCTGCTCTTCACCATGCTTTTGAATTTGTTTTTCTAAGCTATCGACCGCATTTGACGCTTCACGACGAGCAGCACTACTAGCAGATAGAACGAGTTGTAATTTGGTCGAGACTTGTTCAATTAAATCACGGCGAGCGCCTTGAGCGAACTTTTTGAGTGCTGAGGTATTCATAATTATTTAAACCTGTATTTGCTTGCCGTCTTTAAGCTCTTTAAGCAAAGCTTTACGCAGATTCTCTAAATACTGATCAACATCGGATTCATTTGCAAGCAAGGCTTTATCATAATTAACCCGTACATTCTTTGTTGAAATATATTGAGGTGCAGGGGCTGGAATTGGCTGATCCGGCGTTAACTCTTTTGGTGCAATAAATTCAGCAAGCTTGGTTAATAAGTTTGGATAATTACTATCTTCAAATTGACGGATAGAATCATTAATCACCGCTATCAAGCTAGTATTGTCAATTTCATTTACTAAAGTCTTAAATGGAGTGCTTAACTCACTCCTCTGCTCTTGAGTGATGGACTCATAACCCTGTGTATTTTGCAATCTATTTTCTAAATTTAGAACTGATTGTTTAGCTTCTTTAGCTTTGGATTTAATTTTTATATCAATCTCTTTTTTTAGATTGTCCATTAAGGCTTTCATACCCCTAACCGTATCACCCTTAAAACACTTTGGATCATCCAATACTGTTTTAATTTCATTGAAACTCTTATTATCAATATATGAAATATTTGCTTGATTATCGATAACAAATTTACGAGCGTCTAGATATATCTGCTTTTGGTTTCCGTCCATAAATTTCTGAATAGGGTCAATCAGATCTTCCTTGGCATCAAGTAAATCCTCCTCATCTCTTAATAATTCTTTCAAATACCAAGCATATGGCTTATCTAACACTTGTTTCAAGTGATTCTGGATAACAGGTCTCAAACTATTTAAAAAAGGAAAATCACTAGATTGAGCCAATAACAAATTAAGATCACTTACAGTTTTCGTAAATGATTCACCCGTTTCATTACCTAGATTTTTTGCATCAATTGATTGTGGCGGCTGATCAAAAAAATCTTCGTAAAACTCTTTTAATTTTCTAACCTCAACTGGTGAAAAGTCAGCCTGTGGCTGGAGAATAATTTGAGAATAATTCCTAGTATTGGTTAACGCCTCCTTAAGATCTCTATCCTCAAGAATATTACTATCTCTCGTAACCTCAACCTTTCCCCTTGCGCAAAGCATGGCTGATATGCAAATAATGCCTGCATGATACCAACCATATGGCATCTTTTCAAAGCGCTCTTCTACCGATTTCAAGGTTGATTTAATACCCGTAGCATGATTACTTTGAATAAAAGAAAACACTTCTTGTTCTGCTTCTGACAAAACGGCAGCATCATTCCCAAAAAGCCCTTCCTGTGATTGATCTAAATACTGGGTGATATCACCTTCTCTAAATATACGCTCTGGGAGCATTTTTAAATTGATGTAGGTTTTTTTAATTAACTGATAAAAACCTTTAATAATTTTAGACTTAGGGTCTTCGCTAGTAATGTCTATAGTGTCACCATTGAGAACTAAAGCTGATCTGACCAATAATTCTTTAACTTGAATCACTACTTCAGCCTTTAGCTCTATATTTTGATTGCCTTTTTCGGATAATATTCTGGCAACTGCATCCTGCTGTGTATGGGAGTTATTTTGACGAATGTATTTTTCAGTTTTCTTATAATGCGTTATATTGCGTAACAATTTATCATCAGAAGGCATAATCACAAAAAGCTCTGAAAGCCCCATTGAGCGCATCTTAAAGGCATTGTGATTGCCAGAATCTTCATGAAATGGTGTAATTACATTGATAGACAGTTCATGCTCTCTGCCATGCAAATTATCATCTATTTTGCGTGTATATTTGTAATCTTGCTTGTTGTCTGGAAAATTAATTTTTGTGTCTTTAATGATATGATCAAAAATATACTTTTGAAGCTCATCAGCCACATCTGCATTTTCAACCTCTGTGCTTTTTATCTCCTCCTCAATGTCTTTTTCTTCATCGGTAAGATAATCATATTGATCGCCATTTCTCTGAATATAAGTTTGCTGCTCAAGAATGTTTAAGGCTTCTTCGATGTTTTTTCTCAATAATTTAATATCTTGATCAAAATCATCTAGTATTAATACACATAAATTTCGAATAGTGGATCTGAACTCTTTCACGTACTTTACTAAAAATAATGACTTTAAAACTCTAATTGCAAATGGATTATCAAGGTTATTTTCAGCTTGTAATATTGCTGTCTGAAATTGAGTCTTTAATGCTGTCCTCACCCCTTCAAACATATAGTCAAAAGTAGCCAGCTGCCCTATATTGTGATCAGAAATATTTACCGCAACCTGTTGAAAAACACCAAGCATTGAGCGTTCTCCAACTGAGCTATGCTTACCCTCGAATGCATTGTGTGCCGACAGACCCTGAATTGAAGATTGGAACAGGTCAAACTGATATGGAATAAAAGGATAGCTATGAATAAAATGATCTTTGTCAATAAAGTTACGATATGCTTTAGCCCCATCAGCGAAATCAAATAAAGTTTTAAAATTGTTTTGCTGCTGGTGGTAAAGGCCTGTTAATTCATCAATGCCTTTTTCATTTTTTAATAATAAACGTTTTTGTATAACTTCAGCCACATCCTGACTGGTTAACTTCATGCGATTGGAGAATCGTGCCTGAATTTTAGAAAAATCATTACCCTGCTGTTGAGTCATTTCACCTACGACAGAACTCATATCCTCTTGTGCAGTCACAATAACCCATGATTGGCCTTTACATTTAGTAGCCAAGCTTTCGGCTATAGTTTGTAAGTTGGTCATTAATTTAACATTGTCGGCAATATATTGACCAACCTCATCTACAAAGAAATTTAAACGAAAGCCTGACTCTTTAGTATTTATGTAATCATTTATTCTATTTGCAAAATCTTCAATTGATAAACTGTAATCACGTGAATATTTATCCAAAATACCACTAACAGGAGACGATTGATCAGTTACCTTGTTGTAAGCAGTATCAATCTCTGATGAATATCTTTTTGCACGCTGCCTTACATGCTCCTCCCACCCCTGTCCTGCAGTCTGTTGCACTTCAAGTTTAAACTTTTCAAGTAAACCTTCTTCATCTAAATCTCTTTCAAAATCAGCAATGTAAGCTTTTTTTCCGTAATATCCACACGCCTCATCAAATACTTTTGAAAATACAGCAAGAAGCGCATCAGTTTGATCCTTTGATATAACATCAGCTTTTTGATCAATATTGAATAAAATATTTTGTGAAGGAATGGAGGCTGCTTTTTTTATATCTGCAGTTAAAATCTCATTATTTCTTATGGTTGAATGAGACAAGAAAATATCAAGCGCCCTGTCACCTTCTATCATCCTGTTTGCAAGAACAAGAGATAACATCTTGAGTAGGTGTGATTTTCCAGAACCAAAAAAACCAGAGATCCATACGCCATTAGCATTCTCATAGTTGTTATACGCATCTAGAAATACGTCCAATCTTCCTTCAATCTCATTGGTAACCACATATTCATCTAGCTCCAGGCGTAAACTTTGATCATCATCTGCCTTAATCACACCTTCGATCGGCCTGTTTATCGGTTTTACAAAAATCTCTTTTAATGACATATAACTCCTTAACTTGTTGCTTCTACATGATAAATGTTAAATGCGCGATAATATTTATCATTACTTAATTTTCCAAATAAATTTAATGACGCACCCCCTTCTTGTGAGTGTGAGTACTCACCGGGGAAGAACATAACTGTCGGCTTTTCTTTTGCTGTTTTTTGTAGATTATTTAATATATTGTGTGATCGTATGTATGGAAAAACATTACCAACTCCAGAAACAAACATAACATCAAATTTTGAATCTTGCATCTTCTTATTAATTACTGGAGTTAACGCCTCTTCAACATCAAGAATAGATTGTAACTCTTCTTGTAGCTCTCTTTTTGACATTGATGATTCATTGTTTAAAAGCCACTCAAAATCACCCTCATTCTTAAGCATTTCACTAGTTAAGTCATACAAATTAATATCTAATATAGTGACATTAATTTGATCTAACTTACTTATTAAACTCTTTTGTAAGTTTTCCATATCATTAGAATCTTTTGGATTGTAAGGGCAAATAAAAAATGGAACTTCATTTCCTAAGCCTTGCATCTTAATAAACCTTTCACCAGATATCACTGATAATAAATGATCAAATCTATCTTTAATACTAGCATTCGTTAAATCATATGGCATTCTTGGTATCCTTGCAAAATAGTAGAATTCACTGGGAAAAGAAGCAAATCTTCGCATGTTTTTTTACAAATTAGCCTTACAACCCTTTCCGATAGTGTCGCAGGGTTAATGCCGCCCTCTTTATTTATAAAACCAACTTCAGTCATCATTTTGAATAGCACCTGTCTTAGCTTGTATCGCGTTGTTTCTGCAATTTTCTCAAGCTCTTCATGCCATTGCATTTTTGCATTAAAAAAAACATCAAAATCATCATGACTTAATTGATAAGACAATGTCAAAACCTTGTCCCTTATAACATCAATAGAAAAATCATAAATAAAGGGGTAGCATCTACAAACAGAAAGCCATAAGAGGTGTAACTGCTCTTGATCGTCCCCATCAACTAACAACTCTAACTCTTCATTATTTAACGTCTTTAATCTTGATAGTGTTTCAAGTGAAATACGTTTAGCCGTACTAACCGTTCTACTTTGTAATACATTTGATGAAGTAGCTTCATCAAGCGCCACATCCCAATCTCCAACCTCTAAATATAACTTAGCGAAACTTATAGACTCATTCTGAAGAATTGTCCCCGCAGTAAACGACATTTTGTATTTTTTCATTAATTTATTATCCAGAACTTGGTATTACATACCTATAAATTATATCCAAACTTAAGGTATTGAAAATACACCTATTATTACTAATAATAGTATATAAATTTTCATATTCATAAAATCACTCATTAAAACAGTTTACTCTTTTTCTTTGCAAATCACTTGCACCGTTGCCTCTTTTGCTTCAGTAACAATCTGGCTAATTTCCTTAGCGCCATTTGATTTTCTAACTTGGTAATCCACTTGATTTAAATCCATAAATATTTTCGCCATGTTTGATTTAATAGCAAAGTTTACATTCTGTGCGGCTCGCTTTCCTGTTATCTCTGATGATGTCTCTAGTCTTGATACAATAACACCAATGACGTTGCCATTGTCATCTACCAATGGCCCGCCAGAATTGCCTGGTTGTACTGGCGAG
>Ga0233435_1002783_pt1 | contig 14168 bp, 18 predicted proteins | sample SI_122_August201_3_FD_182735 | JGI IMG/M metagenome (GOLD analysis project Ga0233435, IMG submission 182735) | Seawater microbial communities from Saanich Inlet, British Columbia, Canada - SI_122_August2016_135_MG | ecosystem: Environmental > Aquatic > Marine > Inlet | place: Canada: British... | reverse complement strand
AAGATTTTAAAAAGTTATTTTTATATTAAATTAAAAATAATACTCATAATAGATATTTATTATGAAATATTTAGTATTAACGTATTTATAGTGATATTTTTATTATTTCTTATTGCACATTCATTAATAAAAAATTGAAAAAATATATTACAAGCTTTCTCTATAATTATTAAATATTATAAACCTATATAAAATGTGTATTATTGATGACTGTGAAAATTATGCCATCTTTAATGATGAAGGGGGCAAACCTTTGTACTGCATACGACACAAGTCAAAAGACATGATTGATGTCAGATTGATGTGTCAAATGTGCAAAAAACCCGGATCTTATAAATTTCCAAATGCATTAACAAATCAATTTTATTGTAAATTTCATGCTATACGTGGAATGAAAAACCATTTTGATGCTACGTGTGGTTCTGATATGACCATTCATATCAAAGAAATAAAGAAAAGATGCAATCTCGATACAAGTGAATTAACAGCGTTTGCTGGCATGGAAAGAAAGAAACAATGTATAAATAAAACATCTGACTTTGATAATTTCAATATTGACATGTCTTTATTCGACAGATGACTAGAGACAAACTGGTAAACTATCAAAATTACCGATCGTTGATGATAATTCGTCGCGATTCTGATAAAAAATTGGTACAATTGTAGCATATGCATCAATCTCCCCACTAATAATTAAGTTTGCAACAATATGATCTATTGGTGTATTAATTGGATGTTTAATAGCATTTAAAACTCGTTCGGCACCTATTCTACTAAATGCTATAGCATGATGGCATAATGTTCTATGTGTTTTGTACAAATATTTATTTATTTTTTTATTTTTACTACAGTTATCCCAACATCTACCAAGATATAATACATCCCAATCATCCGGTAACGATTTTACAGAGTTCTTAATATATGTTTTGACATGTTGTAATTGAAGACCAGATGTTGTATATAATTGATTATTAAATGAAATATTATCATCTTCAAACATTATGAATGATTTATGGTCTGACTTTATAAAGTTTTTTAATGTTTGTTCTTGTGATAGGGCACAAGCAATTTCACCAAGTTTTAAACGATGAATATTATTGTATGAGATATCATTTTTTAGAATTGCATTAAAAATAGTTGGTTTTATTTCAAATGTTTTTGCAAAATTTTGCACATATTGTAATCTTGATGGAATAGTAATAATTTGTCTATAATCAAATATTTCTTCTAACCAATCTTTGTTTGGTGTAACCTGTGTAAAATATTCTGCTGACTTTGAAGCATTATTAATACAATAAATTAAAAACAAAAAGAATAAAATTAAAATTTTATTGTTCATTAAATTAGTTAAGATTTTTTATGCGAATTTAGTAAATAAATACATAATTCATTTATTTCATTTATTGCTACACTAATTTCTTTATTATTATAATCTTTTATGTCAATTGAAATTTTATCAGTCAATATTTTACAACCTTCATCTGTCAAGTCAAAAGTATCTATCGAATCACTTAATTCTTCACACATTTGTTCATATTCTTCACGAACAGTTTGTTTATTAATTAATGCATCAATCTTATCGGTGTATTCTTTTTTAGCTTTTTCATCATCAACATCGTTATAATTTTTAGTATCGTACATATCTTTGTCAATATTTTCATCATCGTCCGCCATTGTCTCTAATTTAGATACCTGTTGTGCGGTAACCATATCATCTTCTTCTGTTAACAAATATATTTCATATCTATCAACTAAATAATATTTTAGCTGAATTAATAATTTATCATATTGTTCTATTTGTAAACTAGTCAGTTCATTAGATGATGTATCAATAAATTCCAAGTCATTAATAATAATACATTTTTTGATTAAATTTGTATTAATATTATATTTAGTGACAATATATTTATTATTCATTTTGTTGATAATCATTTCAATATCTTTTTTGATAATTTCTTTAACTTCATCTGTCAACTGTAATGTTGAATTGAAATTTAGTTGATATGATATTTTATCTATGAAATTAATTAATGTGTAGAAATTAGTAATAACTTTTTTATACAATTGTTCATCTAAAATAGATATTTCATATTTTGCCATTATTCCCTCAATTTCTTCATCTGATAGTGATATTTTCTTTGCCTCTATTTTAATATGTTCATTATTATCATTTTTCTTATCACGAGCCATAACAGTGATCAGACCATTCATATCTATTGCAACAGTTACAAAAATAGTTGGATGATTTTTTGGAATGTCGACAAGTCTGAAATTACCTATTAATTGACAATTTTTAGTAAATAGACTTTCACCTTGATAAATATTAATATCAACAAATTCTTCACCATGTTTTTCAGGTGTAAACATTTTGACTTGCTTAATAGGAATAATTGTATTTCGTTCAATAATTTTAGTAATTTCATTGTTCTTTGTCTCAATACCAATTGACAATGGTAAACGATCAATCAATACAACATTTTTACTCATATTACTATAATAACCATATACAGATGCACCCAATGATACTGCTATGTCTTCATATAATAAATGTTCGACATTTGATACTTTAACACGTATTTGATTGATCATTTTCTTAAAATAGTCAGCAATAGATTTTCTAAAAAATGGTATTTTAAATGATCCACCTACCAATATTATATCATCAATATCTTCAACCACTAATTCACTAATTTTTAACAAGTTTTCAATAATTTCAATCATTTTTTCGGCAAACACTTCTAATTGTAATAAAAATATATCATATGTATATGTAAATGTTTTATTTAATTCATTACAGTAATAATTAGCATCACTTTGAGATGATAATATTATTTTAATAGCTTCACTAATCTTCATTTTGATATTTAAATCAATATCATCATCTAAAAACATTGTGTTATAAATCTTTTTCGTAATATCTATGCCACCAAAATTATTATCGCCATAAATACCTAACACTTCGCAATACATATCATCAATATCATCATTATCCTTTTCTATTTCTAAAATAGTTAGATCTAGGGTTCCGGCTCCAAAATCTATTACTAATATCTTTTTAGAAAATGATTGTTCGTGTAATATATTATTATGATATAGATATGCATATGATGCTGCTGTAGGTTCATTCAACAATTTGATAATTGGTAATTTAGCCAAGTTTATAGCATCCATTGTAACTTGCCTTTGTATTTCATTAAAATAAGCTGGTACAGTTACAATACATTGCCATTCTTGATCGCCAAGATGATCACTTATTAAATCATGTATTTTTTTCAATAATAAATAAATTATTTCGACAAGATGATATATTTTACCCTGTTCATCTTTCAAAATAATTTGACCATCTTTATCTGCAACACAATAATTTAATATTTCTCTTAAATTAGTAGTATGAATATCATCAATAGTATGTCCTATTAAACGCTTGAAACTGTGAAAAACGTTTTTATTATAATTAATGTGATTTTTATCTATTTCGTGACCTACTAAAACCATGTCATTTTCGACATTTACTATTGACGGCATAGTAATAGAATTGCTGTATGTTATGTCGCGAATAATTTGCATTTTACCACATTCGTCAATATAACTTATGCAACAATTTGATGTTCCTAAATCTATACCAATTATTTTCATAATGAATTTATTTACAGTATGAAAATATTATTAAGTACTTAAATTAAACATAATTTAATTAATTTAGACATAATTAGTGGAAAAAGATTCAATTATAATAGAATCTTCAATCTTTAGATTTCTTTTTAACAAAATATCATAATCTTTTAATAATTTTAATATTTCATCCAATACTATTAATTTTGATTGTAAAAGATTTAATATAGCAACAGAACTTTCGTATTGTTGTGTATCATGTAAAATTTTTAATCTGATTGAAAAATTATTATGTAACAGTTGTTGATGATTTTTAATAATTTCTAATGAATTTGTTTTTAGCATCCACTTTACATCATTTTGCTTTTTCTCAAACAACATTAATTCCACTTTTAATGATAAATAAATAATTCGTTCTATAATTTCTTTTGCTATCATTAATCAATAAATTATACTATTATTATTTAATTAGCAATTAATATTTAATTAAATAATATTATTTTCTTACAAATTTTCTTTGATGGCGTCTAACAAACTATTATAATCATCGTGTTGTGTTTCAATGCCTTTATTTGTACCTTCTAATTTCAAAATATCATATGTCACCACTTCTTCGGGATCAACATCATCATCGCATATTTCATCCACCATCTGCATTACTGTTTCTAACATCTTTTCTTTAATAATTCTATTCTTTTCTTCTATTTTTAATCGTTCTTGTTCTCTAATATTATATTCTTCCATAAAATCAACATCTAGTTTCTTTGGATCTACTTTTTCTATAGGAATGACAAAACTTTCACTACAATCAACCTTGAAATCCATTTTATCACCAGTAATGCCTTTCCAAGTTTCATTAGTATATTCGATATCTCCTATTTTATAATCTTTAATTTTTTCATAATTTTCCATCACATCTGGATTATATTTATTTTTATTAATAGAATCAGCTTTAATGTCTACAACTTCATTGATTGTGTTATTGACAGTGGTATCGGGATCCTTAGTGGTCTTCTTCATTATTTCACCAACTTTGATACCACTTCTTTTCATGCGTAAAAAAACGTTTTTATTCATTATAAATAATTAAGTTAAAATATTAATAATTCTAAACTTAATAAATATTATAAATGAATCTTTATAAAATACTAGAACTTGATAATAATGCTTCATTAAAAGAAATTAAATCCGCATATAAAAAATTAGCTTTAAAATATCATCCTGACAAAAATAATGGAGAAACAGCTAATAAATTTTATGCTATTAATGCTGCTTTCACAGTTTTATCTGATCCAGATAAAAAGGCACAGTATGATGGATTTGGTTATATTAGTAGAGAAGATGAAGTAGGAGGTACAGAAGAACATAAATCTTTTAATCTTAATGATATGGATTTTAATTTTAATGATCCAGGAATCAATCAAACAATTAATTTCTTCGCAGCAATGAATACTTTATGTTCAAGTATATTTAATGGAGATAATTCAATATTCAAAGATTTAAGATGTAATAATGATGTTGACGATTTAACAAATAAAAATAGTAGAGAAATGGCAGAAAATAATGTGTTTAAAACTATTAAGAAACATTTTAATATTGCATTTAAAAATGATCATGAATCTGAAAAACAATATGAATCAGAATTTTCTCAGAATTCTTTGTCAGAATGTCACAGTTCAGATATTGTTATAAATATTACTACAACTATTGAAGAAATATATCACGGAAATATTAAAGTTATTACATTTAATAGACAATGTTTTAAAGATAAACAAATGATTGTAGAACCTGTAACAATATCAATACCGGTATGCGATGATCGTTTTATATTGGCTAACGAAGGTAACGATCATATAGATGATGATGGTAAATTAGTACGCGGTAGAGTAATAGTAAATATCCAATGTTTACATCACAAATATTATAAACGGGTTAATGACTATGATATTTTATTAGTTGGTAAAATTACTGACGATGAACTGGATAACGGATATATTAAAAAGTTCAAATATTTTGGCGGTAACGTAACAATTAAATCAAAAAAGCCACGACGAAAGTTAAAAGATGGTAAAATAATTACATGTGTGGAAGAACGAGGTCTAAAATATTACAAAGATAATGATATCAAACAAGTATTACATGGAAATTTAATTATCATATTATTCACAGAAATTTAATTATTATCATATTATATTATCATACTATAATGACAAATTATCATTCTAATATCAAATCAGAACACAATATTCAAAGGGCAGAGGTCGAACCATATTTATCATTATTGAATAGTGTCGACAATGTTGCAACATCTGTTCAACATAAAATATTAAATATTGATGATAAACTATCCCATAAATTGCTATTAAATAATACAGTTAATGAATTAAATAATATTATTACACAACGTAAAACTATTAATGATTTAACAACTTTTGATTGTAAAAAAATAATACGTAATGATGACAAAATAAAACAAAATATTATGGAAATGTTATGTGAATCCTTATTTATTCCTTTCTCCATAGTGCAATGGATAGAAACACAATGTGACCATTGTTACATTATGACATGGGACAAAGTGACTATTCATGTATTAAATGATTCTAATGTTGATGATACTATGCTAAGAGAAATAGTTAAAATAGTAAAATGGATGATTGTGATAAAAGGACAACAGGAACCAATATTAAATATATACATATATTTATCAAAATGTAAAAAAGAAATAGGTGAGAATATGCAATTAGGATTCAATGAAATAAATTCAGGCGTTTCCTATGGCGGTAGATGGTTACAGATCTTCCGTAAAGAAGAACTGTATAAAGTATTAATCCATGAACTGATTCATAATATGACCATGGATATAGATCGTTCTATATCATTCAGTAAAGAGCTATCTAATTTTCACATGCACCCTGACTCTCAACCGTTAATCGTTAATGAAGGATATGTTGAAGCACTAAGTGTATATTTTTATGCTATATATATTAGTAATGGTTCTGGAGTGCATGAAATAATATTAGATGAAGAGAAATTCTCAATTTATCAAATAAATAAAATATTCAAACATTACAAAATTAAAAATATTGATTATTTTTCAAAGGAAAATAATTTTATCCAAAACACAAATGTTATTCCATACTTTTTACTAAAGTACTTATTTTTAATTAATATACGATATTTTGTTCGCTGTTTTGATGACAAGAGTAAGACTGTTCTCTTGTTAAAACGATCGTTAAATAAACTATTTCAATTAAAGATACCTAAAGTTGAAGTGCAAGATAAATCACTAAAGATGATATTTAATGAGTAAAAATTGAATAATACAGTTATTACCATTAAATAAATATAATAAGTAATGCGTACAGGATCAATCTTTCACGTTCTCAAAGGAATCAATGGCTGGTCAAGTTCATCTATTAGTAAATTAGATGTTGCTAAAATTATTTCAATTGGTTACAGATATCGAATGTTTGCAATTAATGATCCAACTTATAATATTGCTTTAACAGTGAAATACTCACATAATGCATATGGTGATAAACATGATGGAATACATCATGAAATAGATATAGAAAAAAGGTACGTGAAAGTAGAAGACGTACGGAGAGAAATTGATGAAATTGAAGAAAAACAAAATATTTTAAGAAAGATGTAAGAAAAATAAAATAACTATTATAATGGATCAAATATATGGAGAAATAAATAATACAGATATTAAAAAGTTTTGGAAATTTATTAACGTTTTTACCAAACCATTGATAGAAATGAAACAAGATAGTTTGATAGATGGTAATATTACATTTTATACATGGAATAATACAAATTTTGATGTTCAAGATTATAGAGTATATATTATTGATGCTATTAAAGAGAAATACACTATTGATGAATTTTATTTTTACGAACAAATATTGAATATATTATATTGGAAATTAAAAAAGAAATTAAAAAATAGTGTTTCTAATAATAAAAATAATATTACTGTTCTTAACAAACAAGATATTGATATTAAAACACTTCAATCAAAAACTAATTCATATATTCAATATAATGAAGTGAAAAACCAATATTATTCATTAAATAAGATTAGTGATTTAGACACAATTTGTATGAATTTATTCACTGATAGAAAAGATTTCGAATATTATTTTATTAATAGTGGTAAAATAAAAAATTATGATAAACGATATATAATGTATTACAATCTAAACTATCCATTTCCAAATGTTAATCCAATGTTTTTCAATAAAAATAGTGAAAAATATTGTATTCGAAAGATCACCAATATGTATTATAAAAGAGATGACAAATACTGGTATAAACTCATTTGAGGGTTAATCAAAAAATTGAAAAATAATTCATACCGATTCCCATTAATTTTCACCATATTATCTACCCAAAACCACACAACCATGCAACATATCGAGAACATAATGCCCACTCTTCGCAGAGAACTGACCGAATTGGACCGCGAATCGAGGTTTCAAGCCGAGCTTAGCCAAGGTCGCGTTCCGCGAGTTCCTCGAACTACCAGAAAACAAAGTCGGTGAGGAAACTCCTCTAGTCCTCACCAAGTGGGACCTTTACTGGATTCAAGACCAACAAAAGACCCTTGAATGGGAAGCAAATGACGCTGCCAGAGCAATCAAGTTGCTCGAACGGTGATCGTTGTATCTAACACTTGTTTTATATTGTTGTATTGTATTTACATTTATAATTAATTCCACGACATTTAGTTATTTTTTCATTAACTTTATTCAAATTAATGTTTGCATATTTTAGAATTTCTGTATAATCCACCTTTTGATTTCTATACGCTGAATGCATATGTTCAATGGTCAAACAATTTTCATTTATTGATGCAATACACTTTTTATATCTAAGAAAATGCGGCCACATGTTTATGTCACAATCAACATTTACATTATTTACATCATTTTCATAGTCAAATTTTTGTGCTTTAAAATATTCAATAAATTTTTGCACCATTGCCTTAGATTCAATATTTGCTAGTGTCAAATGTGTTATATATTCATTGTTCATTATTTGTTGTAATTGTAGATATTGATTGGATTCAATTTGTAGGTTAATAATATCACGTTCTCTAAGAAATCCTCGTTCACCAGGTTTAAACCTATTTTCAGACATTGAAAAACAATTTAATATACATATCTGTAAAAGATAAATATTTGGGATTTTTAGACACAGGTGGAGGTTGTACTTTTTTATTTAGGGAACCATTATTATCATCCATATTGCATATAAAATATTTCCAAATGGATGAATTGAACTTTATGGATAAAAATGTAATATTATTTATTGGAAATGATTATTGGAAGAATAAAATTTATAATTTTGATTTCAAACATAGAAAATTTAATTTCATAGAAAAACTACCAAAAAATTTAATTTCACATAACATGTATAATAAAAAACATAATTATTCTTTACTTGATGTATTTTTTTTAAATGAAAATGAAGTATTTTTGTTTGATACTGGTGCTACATTAATCAGAAATAATATTAATAGTGCTATATCTTTCCTAGACGGTATTATATTTGATAAAATTAAAGATGATTATAAGATAATTTTAAATTATGACGATGATGGCAATCCATGCCTAATTATACCAGAAATTATTATATTTAATACAATTGTTAAAAATGTAAAGTTCTTGAGACGACATGAAAATGCATTTATTAAATTTTTTACTAAAATAACTGGCATTAAACATATCGGAGCAATAGGTAATAATGTATTGAAATATTTTAATATTGTTGCTGATTTTAAAAATAAAAAATTCTATACAAAAGATTAAAATTAAATTCCGTTAATTCCAATATCATACTATATTAATGATTAACAACGAATATGTCAACTATAAATATTATCATCATTTATATATTGATAATATTTCCAATGTATATAAATCTAGTGTAGAATACGGATCAAACAGATACGGTAATAAAGATCCTAAAAAACTATTTAGATTAATACCTCATTATAATGGTGATTTTGGTTATTCAGTTAATACAGATAGTTTAAAAATAATTCATATCAATAAAGAAAAATTATCTACTTTTATATACTGTTTAAAAAATAAAATTAATGCAAGTATTACGTTAATAGTTGATGCTATGTTTCCATGTCTTAATAATTCATATAAGCAGTTTGCCATTACAGAATGGAAATATGAAAACGATTATTTATATTTTACAGATTATGATAATTGCGAATTTAGTCCAATTAAAGTAAAACTTAATAATGAAATAATTAATAATATGGAAATAATATACGATTACCATAATGATGATATTAATAATGCATTTAATAAAATGACTCGTATCATAGAATCGTTCCATGAACAATTAAATAAAGAAAAATTTATTCCATACATAAGATCACCTACTATCTTGACAATATTAGGTTTTAGTTTATAATTAATCAAGTATACGTGAAGCCAGTTCATAAGTTGCTAGACGTAAATCAAAGTCATATTCTGTTTCATTCCAAGAACGTACATAATATTTTGGAGACACTCTATCAACAAACTCATCTGACAACTCTTTAATTTTATCAATAGGCAACAACTTGTGTAAAATGTCGTCATCATACTTGTTGTCATATCTCAATTCATGCATGGCCAAGCGCAAAATAAAATCGTCTTTTGACTCATTCCAATATGGCAAATTGAATTTTGGATACATTCTTTCAACATATTTGTCTGCCAATTCTTTAATAACTTGTTCTGTGAGAGACATTGTTGATAACACTGTTTAATAATAACTATTATTATATTATCATTTGATCGATAAATAAAATTCAATTTTTAATGATCAATGTATATCATGTTACGGTCTTGTTCCTCCATTTTTAATATTGTCGCAACTTGTTATATCCATGTTCTCTAGCATATTCAATACAACGGAGAATATTATACGTATTGTCAGTATCAAGAGACACGCAACCATTTTTATACAAATGTTCATGTAATTTAATAAAATGATGATCTATACTACATAAATATTTTACAATATTAAAATGACCATTTTTGATGGCAGTATATAAACATAAATTGTTAATTGGACATTTTATAGATATTAAAAATTTCAAGATTTCGAGACGATTATTTTTGCAAGCAAAATAAGTCATTTTTTCAGTCGGTAAAGTACCAATATTTATTAAATGTTTTAACATATTCAAACGATCGTGTATAACAGTTTGTGCAGCAATAATTGTTGGTATATTAAATCCTTGATCCATTGTCCATAACAATATTTCCATATTATTATTTTTAATTGCATTAATTACTACTGCTTCAGATATTATGTGTCCCTGACTTGTTAAATATTTTAAACAATCAATGTTGTTATGTAAACTAGCGATGTTACACATGTTGTCGGGTATCTCAATATCATTATCGGCACAATATTCCAAAGTTGTAACATTATCGTGGACACATGCTAATTCAGCCAAACAATCGGGCAACTCGTAGCCAATCGAATGTGCATATGTAACACACATTAAATTACCATTATCACAAGCAATAGCACAAGAATCTTCACTTAATTTGCAACCAATAGAATGACAGTATCGTAAAATATTTAAGAATCCATTGATACAAGCATCATTCATAAGACTGTCATGTAAAGTGTGACCATATTTATGTGCACATTTAATACATTCGTATGATCCGTAATCAAGTGATACTTTATCTAGTTTCAAATTTAATACCATTTTAATTGATAATAAATATTCTAAACATTAGTGATGACCATATTTATATGTTAAATCTACACAACTATCACTTATTTCACAATTGACAGAATGAGCCCTTCATTAATATATCTATTATTAAAACAATATATTATTGCTTCATGTAAATCTCTATCTGTTATTATAGGATCGGTACTAGAACTCGTTAATCCATCTAAATTAAATAAGTTACGACCATAGGTGTGCATTGATAAGTAATACCATTTAGTGTAATACAATAAATAATCATTTTTTTAACAATCCGATAAAGAAATATTACTGTATGTCATATGGGTCATGCCACCTAAAATACGGCATATTTTGTCACGCTGTATTTGTTTTTCAAGTGTTATGATATCATTATGAAGATCATAATCATATTCGACACAAGATGTTTTGCCGGTCCATGGATCATTTAATATTTGGTTAGGTGTAAATACTTTACCATAATAAGGTTTATCGCGAGTAGTACAACAAGTTTTACCATTCCACTTAATTTCCGGTACAGTGCAAAATGGTAATGCTAACCATGTTGCAATTCGCCAAAATAAAGATGGTTTGGGGATAGTTGACGTTTTAACTATACCGTGATATGGTTTATGACTACGAACAGTGCAGCAAGTTTTACCAGACCATTGTATTCCATCGATATTTGGAACAATAGGCTTAACATCATTATACATGGCATCACATGTCAAATCATTACCTGTTTGCCAAATGTTATCATCGGTCCATATAGTTGACGAATCATTTTTGGCAAGTGGATCAGGAGAAAAAGTTGCACCAGACCATACACCAATATTAGCTTTTGTGTTTAGTGGATCGACTGATAAAGTTACTTCATCTGTGTTAGACATTATTAAATATATATTACAACATTTGTTTAATACATAATTTATTATATATTTGTATGTTATAATGTATATGGTACAAGATGGAGGCAATAAGAATAAAACATATATTAACACCGTTGAGCAAAATGAAAGTCAAATGTTTAATGCTGGTATAAAATATAGAACCGATAAATTGACTCATCATGGTTATGAAAGATTTTATGATTATTTTTTGAGTCCATTTAAAAATAAAAACATTAATTTTTTCGAAATAGGTGTTGATGCTGGTAGATCATTAAAAATGTGGAACGATTATTTCACTAAAGCTAAAGTGTATGGCATGGACATAGGTCATGAATATGATCATGAACGCGGTAAAGTTTTTAAAGGTGATCAAAGTAATGTTGATGACTTAAATAAAATTATTAATGCTATTCAACGGTGTTCTATTATTTTAGACGATGGTTCTCATGTACCAGAGCATCAACTTTTCTCATTCAACCATTTATTTGAAAATATGTTGTCATTTGGTGGCATATATATCATAGAAGATATTGAAACATCATATTGGAAAGATTCAACATTATATGGTTATGATGTCAAAGCCGGCTATGATAAACATAATAATATAGTAAATATATTTAGAAAAGTTAGTGACATAGTAAATCGTGAATTTTTATCACATGAAGCATTAAATAAAATCAAAAGTTATAAAAAAATTAACTTTGAAAATTTAAAATACATATCATTCATAATGTTTGGACAAAATTGTATAATAATAAAGAAAATGTCCAAAGACGAATATAAAAAATATGGCAATAGAAAATATAGATTTGATAAATTATAAAATTATATTAGAAAATAAAATAAATTACTTTTTAGCTGTCTTAGCCTTTTTGGTTTTCTTGACGGGTTCTGGTTCAGGCTCTTCTTCCTCCTCCTCTTCCTCTTCATCATCGTCATCGTCATCGTCATCGTCTTCCTCTACATCATCGTCTTCATCATCCTCATCGTCGTCTTCCTCTTCCTCTTCTTCCTCTTCTTCATCGTCTTCTTCAGCTTCCTTCTTTGCCTTTTCAGCAGCCTTTTTCTCGGCAGCCTTTTCAGCAGCTGTCTTCTTAATAACAGGCTTCTTTTCGGCCTTGGGAATTAGCTTTGCAAAATAAGTTTGGAAAGATTCGAAAGTTAGTTCAGGATCATCGGGACCAATAGCGAGTAACTTGGTTAGTGGTGCATCAGGTACCATAAACTTTTTGTTAATCTTATCAACACCATTATCCTTGTAAAGTTCATTGTGTTGAATATAATTATACACCCACTTGATCAACTTGCATCTAGGAACCATGGAGTCCTTTGTTAATTCAAATTCATTAATGACTGTAGTAATTTCATCACTAAACTTTCTAGCCTTTAATCCTGCTACAATAAAATTATAAATCTTTAGCGGAATAACAATTTCCTTGTCAATACCAGATTTCTTTCTATTCGGGTCAGGCTCCTTCTTGACCTTTCTACGTCCCTTTTTAGATTCCTTCTCGGTCTTTGTGTTGTGAGTGTCACATGCCTTTTCAACAACCTTGCGACGTGCCTGTAAGACCTTTATCTGTGCATCAATAGATTTACGTTCTTTGACAGCTTCACCATAGGTAGCAAATTCCTGCTTGTTCTCCACAACATCGTTGTCGCCCTCAGGCGTGGGTTCAGTAGTTTTAGTGTTCTTCTTACTTGCCATTGCTATGCTTATTAATATGTTTTTAAATACATTTTGACAATATATTAAAAAATCAATCTTTTTTACACTATAAATAGACATTTATGATAAATAGACGTTTATATGTTATGAGGAAGAATATTTAGGTTTCTTCAGCATAATTGACCCTAGTTGGGCAATCTCACACTCGGCCACATTAGGGTTGTGAGAATTTTTTATTTCCTGTTCAAATTTATAACTACGTTTAAATTTT
>Ga0233435_1002773_pt1 | contig 14235 bp, 14 predicted proteins | sample SI_122_August201_3_FD_182735 | JGI IMG/M metagenome (GOLD analysis project Ga0233435, IMG submission 182735) | Seawater microbial communities from Saanich Inlet, British Columbia, Canada - SI_122_August2016_135_MG | ecosystem: Environmental > Aquatic > Marine > Inlet | place: Canada: British... | reverse complement strand
CTGCGAGTAGCGCTGCCATCATGATCCAAACAAATGTCTGAAGATCTTTAACAATGTCTGGACTGATGATGCCCTTGCGAATCGTCGTTACAACATCGCCGCCGGCAATAATCGCCCCGGCAGATTCGAATATGGCCGCGATGACAATCGCCCCACCCAATGTAAGCGTTTTTGAACCAACGGCCGGACCAACATTGTTGGCAACGTCATTGGCGCCGATATTTATCGCCATGTAGCCGCCGATCACTGCAGCAGCTACCAACAAAAAGCTCCCCGGAACATTGTTGGCGTACACTCCAGCATAAAGCATCACCCCGACAATGAACAAAATAGCGACACCAAGACGCAGCATCTCGGTTCGACCCGCAATTGTTGCACCTTCAATCTTATCTAAGGTTTTCAGTTCCATTTCGTTCTCAACCTTAATGGTTGCCTGGTTTGAGAGGCACGACCTTAGTAAATTTGAGGAATCAAGTTTTGTTCATCCTTCGGCGGCCTGACATATCCTCTGGCGGCCGTTCGCTTCGGAAGTTTCATCACTTTCGGTGTGAGGTCTTCAAACGGTATGAGACTGAGGAGATGGTGTATACAGTTCAGCCTGGCGCTCTTTTTGACATCAGCCTCCACCACATACCAGGGTGCCTGCTTGATATCTGTATGGGAAAACATGGCGTCTTTAGCTTTTGAATAGTTGACCCATTTCTGGCGGGATTCCATATCCATCGGGCTCAGCTTCCAGCGTTTGGTTGGGTCCTTGATGCGTTTTTGAAAGCGACGTTCCTGCTCCCCATCGCTGACCGAGAACCAGTATTTGACCACCAAGATTCCTGAGCGAATAAGCATGCGTTCGAATTCCGGGCAAGACCTCAGAAACTCGCGGTATTCGTCCTCGCTACAAAAGCCCATGACCTGCTCGACACCAGCACGATTGTACCAACTGCGATCGAACAGAACCATTTCACCAGCAGCAGGGAGATGGGGAACATACCGCTGGAAATACCATTGGCTCTTTTCCCGCTCAGTCGGTGTGCCAAGTGCAACGACTTTGCAAATACGAGGATTTAGCGACTGGGTAATGCGTTTTATAGTCCCGCCTTTGCCTGCTGCATCGCGACCTTCGAACAGGACAACAACCTTAAGGCCCTTAATCCTGATCCACTCCTGTAGCTTGACCAGCTCGATTTGTAATTTAGCAAGCTCTTTCTCATATGCCTTATTTTTGAGCTTACGTGTTTCAGCTTTCTTATCCATCAAGATCAACTGAACATTATCTTTTTCGACGATCTTCCTTTCAGCTATTTTTGCCGTCTTTTTCGCTTCCTTTCGTTTTCCTTTTTTTGCCACCTTTTTTAATCCTTTTAATGATACTTCGGTTACTGATTTGTCCGCGCGAAAAGTTGTTCGTCATATTTTCTGTTGTTTTCCCGAACCATCAATAAATGACAGCAGAGGGCGCCAGACAGGTTTAAAATTGTCGCCCCGTTGGTTGTGAAAATCGAACAGGCTTAAGCCTTTTTCTGCCAGGGTAGGATAGATTTGCGTGTCCCGTGGACGCGTAAATCTTCGCAACTCCAACTCTCCCAAAAACTCATCCAGACGGTCAGCCATTCTCGTTCTACGGTGTATACGATTGCCGATGATACCAGGTGCTCGCTTCGATTTACGAACGGTTTCAGCCTTCTGAAATTCCTTGATGAACGGCCTTATCGTCTGTTCGCCGAAGGTTGATGGCAAAATGGTGTTGGCCCTTCGTGGACATGAGGGAGCATGAACAAGGGCGTCTTGTTTGCCGACAAAAGCCCTTGTTACGTTAGGCGTGGACTATTTTTTCTTGCCCGATTTTTTGCTCGATTTCTTGGCCTTTTCTTTCTTTACTTTTTTGCTCTCTTTTTTGAGAATTTTTCTCATTTCTTCTTTTAGTTTCTTGATTTTCTTTTTCAGCTTTTTGATCTTGTCTTTTCCGTCTGATGTTGACATTTTTTTTCTCGTTTCTGATGCGTTAGTGGAAGGTTTTTTTGAAGTCTTGCGAATTGGTTTCGCTTTTGCTTTGTCCGTCGACGCTGCCTTTGTCTTGGCCTTTGCAGTGGTCGCTTTTGTCGCGACTTTCACGGCTGGCACAGCACGCCGTTTTTTCTTGGCCGTCGCTCTTGGTTTGGTCGTCGTTTTTTGAATGCTTGTTCCGGCCAATAGCAATTTTGCTGAAGCAATAACCTGAGGGGCGCTCTTTTCACTGATACCGGGCACAGACGCCAATCCCTTGGGTGTGGCGGCCGCAATTTTTGCAATGGTGCGGTAGTTCGTCTTTACACACGCCGCTGCCAATGAGGGACCAACGCCCTCGATTTCGATCAAACTAGGCATATCCAAAATTTTCCTTCTATCTATCGCACCATCGGAATGGCGCGATAATGTCGATCCTGCATTGGGATTATTCGTAATATAAACTACGACTACGATTGACAGTCGCTCGTTCTGAAGGCCAAAGGAATGTGTAATAGTGTCGCAGGGTGAGGCCTGTTCAACGTACCAGGATATTCTCTGCCGCGTGATCAGCGCATCCATCCGGGGTCGACAGATTACTGGACCGGTTTGGGACCCGGACATCCTTTTTGGGATCCGGACACCCATACAGTGGAACGCACAATGGATGTCCATATTGAACGTTTGCGAGATGCCCTGAATGCCGCCGGTGTGGGCGTTCAGGTCTTTATCAAGGACACCAGCAGGCCGCAACTATATCCGCCGCCCAACTGCCGCATCTATCTGATCAGCCGCAGGCGAATAATGACAATTTCAACGCCGCCTGATTCAGTTTGTGCGGGTACGATGCGGAAGGTTACAGGCGAGCGTTTGAGGTAAATCGATTCAGAGAATTTGCCGGTCACAACTTCGTCGTCGTAACCGCGTTTTGACTGGTCGAGGATCGATCCGTTTATTTCGAGCTCTCCGCGCCACAAGGATCCCCAGATGTTGAGATTAATGCTGCCGTGAAAAAAGCTTTTGCTAAACGTGCCATCGGAGATCGATAATACGCCGCTATAGTCGTCTGAGCGGACGTCATCTATTTCGATATCGATTTGCCAGCGTGAATTATTTGCCAGCCTGGCCACGTCGAAGGCAGGGGCGGCAGGTTTTTTCTTGACCAGGGGCTGAACCGGTTGAGGGGGCGGAGATGGCTTTGCCTTTTTGACGGGCACCGGTTTGGCTTTGACGGGTTCCACGCGTTTGCTTGCCAGGACAATTGTCGGCTGGGTCTTGTTCGAAAAGTCGCTCGTCAGAACAACATCGTCGTTGCCCGTTGCCCATGCATTCTGATGGCGGCCAAAGGTTCTGCGGGCGGCCCGGGTCAAACGATCATCAAGATATTCACGCACCTCGCCCAGGGCGACCTGACCATCGCTGTTGCCATAGTCTTCACCATCGGCCTTGCCGTACAGGGCATCCAGCAAATGCCGTGTGAACAAACCACGCTTTGCCCTGTCATCCCATGACGCGACCTGATCCCCTTGCGAGGCGGTGATGATCGTCATGTTGCCAGCCTGAGTGGGCAAGTGGGGCGTGATGACCAGGCCTGACGCCCGGCTGATCAGCATGCCTTTTTGACTGTCACCGGAAAAACAGGCGTCCAGATAGACCGAGACGGATTTCGTCTCTAACAAGCCCAGGTTTTTAAACAGGGTATCTACGGAATAGCCATTGATCTCGGGTGTTTCTGGATCGGCATCTACGGGCAAAAGATAGCCACGCTTGTCCTTAAGGCCAGGCACGCCATGGCCGGAATAGAACACGGTGACGTCGCTGCGACCCTTGGGGTCAATATACCGCCACAGCTTGCCTTCTGCCGTCTGGTGGTTGCCAAAGGCGGCTTCCATTTGGGTTTTGGTGGCGTCCCTGAGGTCGATGATGTTTTCTGGATCATATCGCAGCACATCAATGACATATTTTTTGAAGGCATCGGCATCGTTGCCAGCGTAGTCAACTTTCGGGGTACGGCCCTGATAGTTGCTGTTGCCGATTATGACAGCAACGGCGCGTTTGTTGTATTTGGCTGCGTTGGCCATCCAGGGCAGCAACAACAGCGAAATAAACGCACAAAGCACCAATAGCCCCCGACCAGTGTTTCTTTGCAGGTATTCTGGCATCACATCCTCCGTACGGCTGTGGCTATCTGAGCAGGGTCAAAATGATACTGCAAATTGCGAGCGAAGGGTAGTAAAAGTTCAGGGCTCAACCGTTGTCCGGAACCGCAAATGCGCAATCACACCGAGCATGATCAGCAATTGCCCAATATAATAGCTGGGCCAGATGTACCAGCCGATGCCGTCCAGCGGCATGACAAATTTGTCGATGGCGAGGGCCGTGTCGGAGGACATGAACAGCAAAGCCCCCAGCAGCACCCAACGGTTGCTGAAACCGACCAGCACGCAAGTAATACCCATCAGGCAGATAACAGCGGCATAGACCAACACAGGTACAGTATGAGCACCGAGGTGAGGCATCATCCAGCTGCCCAGGCCGATGCCATAGATAATGAACAAGGCGATCAGGGCGCGCTGGCGACCATTGATGGCAGCACCACGCTGGCGCAGGCGCAAAAACAAGATGACATAAATCAAGTGCGCCACCAGAAACGAGCCAAGGCCATGCACAAACATGCCGACCGGGTCAAGCCGCAAGAAGACATCGCCCACACTGGAGAGCAACAGGCCGAGGGCGAGTAACAAGCCCGGCAAGCGAACGTTGGTGCCGCCCGTCACACGCCACGCGACCACGGCCAGCAGGAAGACGCCGCCGCCCTTGATCACCACAAGACCGGCAAAGGGGTCCAGCGGCAAGCAGAGCAAATAGCTCAGGGCAAAGCCAGCACTAAGGCCCAGCAACAGCCGGTTCGTGGTCCCATAAGTAACAGGATCATGACCAGGGTTATCTACGTTAGTCGGTGCGGGGGCTGGCGTACTCACTGGCGGGTAATCCTTATTCTTCGAAATCGACAACAGTCAACTTTTCCACAAAGTCACCAAACACGCCGACGGCAGCCTGGTGTGCATCGTGTGGGCCATAGGCATCCAGGGCCGCGCGGTCGGTTACGGTCAATAATTTGTCCTGTAATAATAGCGCTGTTTAGCCTCGATAGCTTGCACCAGGCGGGCCTGTCCGGGCAAGCCGGTTTGCCGATTATCGCCGCCAGGTTTCAGGCTTCGGTTTTGTCTTGGTGCCAAGCTCGGCTGTCGTAATGTCAAAGTCATCTTCCATCGCCGCGACCACAATTTTGGCACAGGCCAGGGCATCTGAGGCCGCGTTGTGATGGTTCAGGGGGATCACCAGATACCGGCAGACGTCCGGCAATTTTGTCGGTCTGACATTCCAGACCTGGCGCGCCAGTTTGACAGTGCAGAGCCACGGTGCCACCGGCGGCGTCAAACCGGCAGCATCATTGCAGGCATTCATCACGCCCCGGTCAAAGGCTGCATTGTGCGCTACCAGGTAATCGGCGTCGCTGATGAAGTTGTTCAAGGTCGGCCACAAGTCAGCGAAAGTCTTTTCCCCGGCAACATCATCCCAGGTGATGCCATGAATATGGGTATAAAAAAAGTTCCGGCGCGGTGGGCGGATCAGATGTGTCTCTTGCGCCACGACCTGGCCATCGACAATGCGGACCATGCCAATAGCGCAGGCACTGTCGGCCCCGTTGTCTGCTGTTTCAAAATCGATGGCGACGAGATTCATACAAACTACTTTTGTTGCCTTTTATGTACCGTCTGCCGTCAGGTCAGCTATGGCTTCGTCCGGCAATCTATCGCTGACTTTCAGGGACCAGTCCGTACTTTTTGAAAAGATCATCGATAACACCTTTGGCACGCAAATCATCTAACGCTTTTTGCAGGCGGGATATAACCCAATCTGGCACGGCGCGATTGAAGGCAATTCCAACTTCATCTGCCCGGACAACATATACACGTTCGTACAAGTCTGGATTGATGCCGGTCATTTTTGCATTCGCAAGAAAGTTGTCCCAGTTATCGATAACAAGGTCGATCCGATCGATTGCCATCATTCTCAAGTTAAATTCTGAAGCCCGGTTCAGCGTCAATTTTTCCCTCGGCACACCCAGTTCGTTCAAATATTCCACGCTAACGTCGTCTATCACCGCACCTATACGAAAACTTTTGACTTCGCCGGAATGGTTGATTTTGATAGATCGAAATTTTTTGGCAATCAGATAGGTCGTGTTTGTAAAAATTGGTCCGACCCACTTGAACTGCGATGCACGTTCATGCGTTTTGGTCGTGAGGAACAAGGCGGCATTGGGTCGCTTTTGAAGCGTTTTATACCCCCTTGCCCATGGATACATGATGATATCTTTGCGATCTTGTTTTGACCCTACTGCCTTCAGAAGCTCGACCACAATGTCGGTTGAGATCCCCACCAATACGCCGTCGCGGGTAAATTGGTAGGGTGACCAATCTTCCGTCATTATTTCGAATTGAGGCAACAATCTGGTTTGTGCGTGACCAGGTAACACCGATAGCAATAGCAATGTCGCTGCAGCAAATATTGTTTTGATAATCCTCATTTGCTGTCTTCTTGTTTGCCCTCGGCAATATAATCAGGAAATTGTCTGTTGGTATTTTAAGCACAATAATACTCGACTTGTCCTCACATGGAAGTGGATTTCCAGTCAAATGAATATAAATATCGAGATGCCAACGAAGAACGCCAGCCTATAAGGAGAATAGTTTTTTTTGGCCGACGAAAACGACTTCACAATATCCGAAGGTACCGGCCTTATTCTTCGATACTCACAACATTGTTCCGGCCATTTTCCTTGGCCGCATACAGGTTTTTGTCGGCGCGGGTCAAAGCTTCTTCGATTGTATTTTCGTCAGTATCCCAGATCGACACGCCGATGCTGACCGTTAATTCAAAGGTCTGGCCATCCCAGGCGAATGTTTGTTCGGAGATGACCTCACGGATTCGTTCGGCGATGGCAGCGGCAGGCTCAAGTCCTGTTTCCGGCAGTAGTATAGCAAATTCTTCACCGCCCACCCGCCCCAGCACGTCGGCGATACGCAGCTCACCCGTGGTTGCCTCGACAACCTGGCGAAGTGCAGCATCTCCACAGGCATGACCATGGTTGTCATTGACGGCCTTGAAATGATCTACATCCAACATGGCGACGGATAATTCCCGCGCATGTCTTCTGGCCTGTTCGATCTCACGGGCTGCCATATTCGCGAAATGCAGACGGTTGGCCGTGCCGGTCAACGGGTCACGGGAAGCAAGAGTTCGCAGTTCCTGTTCCATCGCGCGGCTGGCCGAAATATCTTCCATGGCATCGCCCAGGCGCGCGTTCATCAGGCGCATCCTGAGAGACATGATTTTCATCACATGAATACCGAACTGGGGATGGTGCCGGATCAATATTTCAAAATCGGGTTTGGAGACGGGTAACAACGTGAGATCGGTACTGGCCTGAACCGTGGCACTTCTCAGAGAGCCATCGACCATTGCCATCTCACCGACCACACCACCCGGGCCAACTTGATCCAGGATTACGCCATCATTGATGATATCTGCTTCACCGCTCTGGATGACGAACATGTATTTCCCTTGCTCTCCCGCCTGGATAACGGTTTCACCGGCAGACTTTGTCAGAAGGGATGTTGACCGGTCTTCACCAAGACGGTGCAAATCGTCGGTCAAATATTCGAATACCATTGTATGTTTTCAACCAATATGTTTGCTCTCAACCAATATGTTCACTCTCAACCAGTACGCTCACTGAAACCACGATAGCCTTTCTGGACTGATCTTCAAGGTCCGGGTGGAAGGCGCATGATTCCCTGCTCTAGGAAGCTCTGTCGAGCCAATTGGCTGTGTCAGCACCCAGGATTGGGGTTGGTCGTAACCAGTGGGGCTGTGTTTCCGACATTTTCAGGACCGGGCCGATATGCCGCAAGGGTCCGAAGGCAGGTTTTGATTCAACCCGCAAAGCATCAAGTTCCTGCTCAGCCAATCCCATGCCAGTATCTGGAAAATCTGTCTTGCCCTGGCGATGTATGAACATCCCTGACTGGCAAAGCGAAACCTGGACATGATAACTCCCGCCTTCGCGCGCCCGCCGGGCCAGGGCGAGCATGACGCCATAGGCACCAAGATATCCCGTTGTATAGTCACAGGCCGCAGCCGGTAGCAAACAGGGTTGGTCGGCATGCCCGTCATGGCAAATGCCAGTGACTGTTTGGGCAATTTGCTCCCAGCCCGCACGATGACTAAAGGGGCCGTCGGCACCGAAACAACTTATTGAAAGATAGACAATGCCAGGACGGATTGCCGCCAGTTCTTCGGGGCCCAGGCCAAACCCATGCAGCATACCGGGTCGGTAGCCTTGCGAGAAAACATCTGCATCTTTTGCAAGATTGTTTAGTTGTTCCAGGCCTTCGGCCGTCTTGAGATTGATGAAACTGCTGCGTTTGCCATGGCTGGTATCCATTACATGCTCTGCGATTTGCGGCAGGTGTTCTGCTGCAATCATCAGCACGTCTGAACCGTGCTCCGCCAAGGACCTGGCTGCAACAGGTCCGGCCAGAATACGGGTAAGATCCAGGGTTCTAATGCCGCTTAACGGGCGATTTCCGGTCGGGAAGGGCTCAGGATCACTATCAGAGATTTTGCTGATTTCAACGATTGGCTTCGATGCCAGGACTTGTCCATGCGAATGGCTAGCCATTCCTTGTTGGATCGCACCATGGCACCGCAAGCTCTGGCTTCATCTATCGCGTTTTCCAGGTCCAGCGCGTCCCATTGCGCCACAGCCTTGCGAATGGAATCAGCATTGGGATCGCAGCCAAGTACCTTTAACACCCGTTCCTTCAAATTTGGCAGGGCAAAATGTGCCAGAAACCACCGGCCATCCCTGGTCGGCCAGGGTTGTGTCATCGCCAGCATCTCTTCGTGACTTTTGTTGACGAGTGTCGTGAATTGGCCCGATGCATCCGGGGCCTGCATGAACAAGGAACTGTTCAGCGTGGCCGCGGCGTGCCTTGTGTCGACTGAAATTGTCTGGCGTTTTCCTGTCTTGATTTCCCAAATATCGGCGGCTGCGACACCAATGCCAGCGAGAACAGAAGCACAGGTTTCGCTGATCTTGAAGGGTGTCGAATATACCGGGTCATGGCCCGTGATTTTGACATCATTTTCTGATGGCAGTTCCCCGCCACGAATGTCCATAACTTCCTTGAACGACGTATTCAAACCGGTATCCCCTTTTCTTGATTTGGACATTTTATGCGGTGCGTCAACTGCCTGTTCGACGGGAATTCAATACTCGACAGTTCGTCCTGGCGGGAATTTTATCGTAACTTTTGTTCCATTCCCGAGACTGCTGTCCAGTTCCAGAGTTCCGCCATGTAACTCTGCCAGTTTTTTTGAAAGGGACAGGCCCAATCCTGTTCCCTCGTGGGTATTATGTATATCTGAACGCGACTGGCCGAATGGTTCCAATACTTTTGAAATGTCATTGGTCGATATCCCAATTCCGGTGTCAGAGATAACCAATGATACTGCGCTATTTTGGTCTATCGTACTTGCGAGGCTGACGCTTCCATCAGGCACATTGAATTTGACGGCATTAGACAACAGATTTAAAATGATCTGCTTGACCAGTCTTTCGTCGGCACGAATGTGTAGAGATTTATCAGAAGGCGAAAATCGAAAGGCCAGGTGTTTCTTATCTACTTTACCCTGAATTACTCGAACACAATCTTTCAGTATGTCATCCAGGTCAAAAACACTTTCTTCTATAATAAACTCCCCAGCTTCAATTTTTGAAATATCGAGTACGTCATCGATGAGGTTCAGGAGATGATTTCCCGAATATTGGATATCCTTAATATATTCCAGATACTTTTCGTGACCGACTTCCCCGAAGATCTCTTGCGCCACCATTTGGGAATAACCAATAATTGAATTCAATGGTGTGCGAAGCTCATGGCTCATATGCGCAAGGAAATCCGATTTAACCTGATTTGCCTGTTCTGCGTCACTTAAAGCCAGGTGAACTTCTTCCTCAGCCTTCTTGCGGTCGGTGATGTCGATATGCCAGACAATGCCGGCTTCCTTGCCCTGGAAGATTACCTGTTGTGAGTTCATCAGGACCCACCAACGCGTACCGTCGAATCGTCGACGCTCAGCCTCGAAGTTTGTCAGGTTTTGATCATTCGCCAGCGCATCCCATCCCCGCTTTAAATCATTCGGGTTTATCCAGGTGTCAGAGATATCGCCAATCAGCAATTCTTCACGAGATGGCGCACCAAAAATGTCGACCAGCGTTGAATTTACAAACAATCTCTGGCCGGTCGCAAGGTCCAATATTGCAATGCCGATCGGACTTGATTCCAAAATATGGACCAGGTCAGTGTCGGTGTTTTCTGTTGAGTTTTGGTGGATTTTCATATTCTTCGATCAATTTGTTTTCACCATAACTGTACCCTCCACATAACCAGACGTGAACAGAACACCGGGTTGATTTCAACAGTTAATGTTCAGCTGGAAAGAAGCTGCGCGTTCGATTTGCCAAAGCGACAAGTGACAACATAACGGGGACCTCGACAAGCACGCCGACCACAGTTGTCAGAGCGGCCCCTGAATTCAAGCCAAACAAACTGATGGCAACCGCGACAGCCAATTCAAAGAAATTCGACGTTCCTATCAGGGCACATGGTGCCGCAACTTTGTGAGGTATCCGCCACAACCAGGCGGCGCCGTAGGCGATGATAAAAATACCATAGGATTGCACCAGGAGTGGCGCTGCGATCAAGCCAATGAGTATTGGCCGATCCAGGATGACGTGACCTTGAAAGCCAAAGAGCAGGACCACTGTTGCGAGAAGGGCAATTACTGAAAATGGTTTGGCTGAATGGGTAAAGCGCGTTATCGCAACATCGCTGGCTTCACCGGGTCTGGAATTTCTCGTCAGGGATAATCGGGTAAGGGCACCGGCAATAAGTGGAACGACAACATAAAGCCCGACGGACAAAATCAACGTTGGCCATGGAACATCAATATCTGTGACGCCGAGCAAGAAGGCCACAATCGGTGCAAATGCGAAGATCATTATGATGTCGTTCACCGATACCTGAACGAGGGTGTAGGTTGCGTCGCCACGCGTGAGTTGCGACCAGACAAAAACCATTGCGGTACAGGGTGCCGCACCAAGAAGAATGAGGCCGGCGATGTACTGTTGCGCGTCATCCGGGGCGATGATGTCGACAAAGAAAATTTCGAAAAACAGCACGCCAAGTGCAACCATCGTGAAAGGTTTGATCAGCCAATTGACGATAAGCGTAACGACCAATCCCTTTGGGCGATCACCAATATGGCGGATGCTGGCGAAATCGACATTCACCATCATAGGATAGACCATCCCCCAAATGAGAACGGCAACAACAAGGTTTACTGAGGCGTATTCCAGGTTCGCGAGGAATTGAAACAGATCAGGTGTCAAATTGCCGAGGCCGATCCCCGCAGCAATGCATAGAGCAACCCATACCGATAACCATTTTTCGAAGAATCCAATTCCACCTGAATGCGTGGTATCGGGCGCAGTCACATCTCGAGTCATATTTGCTCCATTTTGATTATTTACCTGACCGCATCCGTCTATCTTGTTTGTAGTGACCGGTTTATCTTCAGTTCCTTGACGGTCATCACGATGAACCAAAAACCCTCTGTTATGCAATCCCGTCTACATGTTTCATCGGCGATGACGCCATTCGATCTCAATGATCAGAGAATTATCATGGCATCTTGAAATTTGATGAATAGACTTAATGACATCTTGATTTGCGATGCCTATCCTGTCGACATACGTTTTCCCTTTTCCAGCACTTCCTTCTACTCTTTAGACCGATAACAATCCCGTGTCTGGGCATAGCCGTATTACCAGACGGCGCTGTCCTGCCTGAAGTCGCCAATAATCGATTGAGCATTATTCCACTTGTCGATGCCTGGGCAATAAGAAAACTGCTCGTCGGGGTGCGCGACGCACAGGCACTAACCCTGGCGGCCCGCAATATGTTGGCAAACCTGACCGGGGTACAGACCAGGGCCATGAACAGAGGCAAAAAACGATGACAAGCGGAACTGAAATCTTTGACTATGTTATCATCGGCGGTGGCTCAGCTGGTGCTCTGCTGACAAAACGATTGAGCGAAGATGGCGCCAGCGTCTGCCTTCTGGAAGCCGGGCCGCGTGATCTCAATCCCCTGATCCATATTCCCGCCGGATACATCAAGAATGTCTATTCCAGGACCCTGACCTGGAATTTTGAAGCCGAACCAGGGGTTGGCACAAACGGTCGTCGCGTATCCTTGCCTCAGGGACGTGTCCTGGGCGGGTCAAGCTCCATCAATGGACTGAACTATAACCGGGGCCAAAGTACAGATTTTGACCACTGGGCAGAGCTCGGGAACGCTGGCTGGTCTTTCGAAGAAGTGTTGCCATACTTTCGTCGGACAGAGCGCAAAATCGGGCCTGGTGACCCGCAGTTCCGGGGGCAAGACGGAGAGCTTCCCATCACAGACCTGGATTGGCACCACCCCATATCAGAGGCATTTGTTGCTGGCGCCGGGGAACTGGGGATTCCACAAAACCCCGACTATAATACCGGGCATCAGGATGGGGCAGGGTACTTTCAACGCACCATCTACAAGGGCCTGCGTGTATCTTCTGCGCGTGCATTTTTGGGCACAGCCAGACAACGATCAAATGTTCAGATCTACACCAATGCACAAGCAACCAGCATCGAGTTTGAGGGCAAGCGTGCATCAGGTGTGCGCTACATCAAAGGCGGGCCATCTGGCAAAACCCGAACCGTGCGGGCGCGACGCGAGGTCATTATCTCAGCTGGCACAATCAACACACCCAGGCTGTTGCAAATTTCGGGTGTAGGTCCGGCGGGCCTGTTAAACGATATCAATGTCCCTGTTGTCCAGGACTTGCCCGGCGTCGGCCAACATTTGCGAGACCACTACGGTGTGCGCATGGTGTCCCGCGTTAAAAACATCCGCACGATCAACAATATGGTGCAGGGACCGCCACTTCTTCTGGAAATCGCACGCTGGCTGCTGCGTCGGCCCAGCCTGCTGGCGGTCAGTCCGTCTCTCGCACATGTTTTCTGGAAATCCCGTGCAGAGTTGAACCGACCCGATCTGATGTTCGTTTTTACACCGGCAAGTTTTCGCCAGGGGGTTGCCGGTTTGCTTGACAAGGACCCAGGCATGACCTGCGGCGTCTGGCAGGAACGACCGGAGAGTATGGGCTATGTTAACGCCCGAACGGCCAATCCATTTGATGCGCCGATTATTCAGCCTAATTACCTGGCGGCGGAGGAGGACCAGCAGGTCTTGCTGGCTGGAATGCGGCTCGCCCGCAATCTCATGCGGACGTCTGCTTTGGCACCCTGGTTCGACAAGGAGACAGCACCGGGTGATGACGTCGAGAGCGACGACGAATTTCTTGATTTTGCACGACGTGAAGGCACAACGGTCTACCATCTGATCGGCACCGCGCGGATGGGACCTGCCTCTGACCCTGGTTCTGTTGTGGACGCTCAACTTCGGGTCAAGGGCATAGAGAATTTGCGTGTTGTTGATGCGTCAATTATGCCGACCATGCCATCTGCCAATACAAATGCCGCAACGCTCATGATTGCTGAAAAAGCTTCAGATATGATATTGGGACGGCCAGCTGCCACAGATTCGCCTGACTGAACATTCCGGGCCTGGTCCAGGTTTTGTGATTTCGTGACTTCCGCTCCTGGCAAGAAACTTCCGTCAATCATTTCGCCGAAATTGATCCGCAACAAGGTGGCTAGCGGACTAATTTAGGGACCAGCGAAAACGTCAGGAAATGACCCAAAGCGGATTTGGATATTGGTGACGGCCACGCTTTTATCTCTGTATTCTAATACGTCAAAAAATGATTGCAGCTATCGGAATTTGCCGGGTATTGCCCTGCGACACTATTACACATTCCTCCGACCCCCGGTAGGAGCGACAGTTAACCATAGTCTTGGTTTGTATTGCGGATAATTCCACTTCAGGATCGACTTAATCGCGCAAATGCGATGGAGCGATGGGGAAAGGGAAAATTTTGGATATGCCTAGCTTGATCGAAATCGAGGGCGTTGGTCCCTCACTGGCAGCGGCGTGTGTAAAGACGAACTACCGCACC
>Ga0233435_1002762_pt1 | contig 14260 bp, 13 predicted proteins | sample SI_122_August201_3_FD_182735 | JGI IMG/M metagenome (GOLD analysis project Ga0233435, IMG submission 182735) | Seawater microbial communities from Saanich Inlet, British Columbia, Canada - SI_122_August2016_135_MG | ecosystem: Environmental > Aquatic > Marine > Inlet | place: Canada: British... | reverse complement strand
GCTGCAATTCAAATGCAATCATTAGTGGCGCGCTTAGCAGAGCGACAATTAACCTTGAGCTGGACTGATGAAGGTTTAGATCAATTGGCTGAAATGGGGTTTGATCCGGTATATGGGGCAAGGCCTTTAAAACGTGCAATTCAGCAGCAGATTGAAAACCCATTGGCGCAAGCGATATTAGGCGGGCAATTTCAACCAGGGGATCATATTGAAATTGCACTAGTGAGTGGTTCGTTAGGGTTTCAAAAATCAATGAGGGGGGTCGCATAAAGGCGTATTTCAGTATTTTCTCCTTTGCTTAGAAGCACTGTTCTGAGGGAGGAGAAAATATTATCGACCGTGTGTAGCAGTCTTACTTAGTGTTTTGTGTTCTTTTTTCCAGCGGTTTTTGGGTTTAGGCAGTCTTCTCGCCATAGGCAGTTAGTTTGGTCACATTGACCATCGCTAGCAGTATTGAAGCAAGCGTTGTTACCTTCTTCGGTTTGAATGGATCGAATGAGATCCAGTTTCTTGATTTTAGTGGTATTGAGATCCATACCTTTGGCAATTTTACGGATTTGTTGCATGTTCATTGTTGGGTCTTCCTTATTATTTTTATTGTTTGGATGCGAGACTGTCTAAATTCTACCCAATTTTAAGCGTGACGCAACCCCCTTTTGAAAAAAGATTCTAGTTGTTCATTATAAGCAATTGAAACCACTTAAAATATGCTGAGTACAGACTATACTGTTTAAGAATATAGGCGCTTTTTTTGTGATCAAGTGTTAATATATCAAGGTTTACTAATTGAAAGTGTGAGTGGCCCATTTTATGGAAATCCAATTTATTGGCGGAGCAGGACAAGTAACGGGAACGTGCCTGCTCTTTAGAGTGGGTAAACACCAGTTTTTATTAGATTGCGGTTTGGTGCAAGGTAGCGCAACAGAAGAGGCTCGTAATTTACAACCCTTCCCATTCGATGCGTTTAAAATTGACGCAATGATACTGTCTAGCGCGCACTTGCATCATTCTGGCTTATTGCCAATGTTGGTTTCAGAGGGCTTCAAAGGGAATATTTATACCCATAGCACGACTCGTGACCAGGTGCGTATCACCCTCAAAGACCATGGCCACCTTAATGAGCGCTGTGCTGAAGTTGAGAATGCAAAACGCTTACGTAAAGGGATGGTGTCTAGAAGGCCATTGTATACCTTGCAGGAGTCTCAAAATGCATTGCGGTTGTTCTCTGTCATGGAATATGGCGAGTGGCAGCAAGTTTTGCCTGGGGTAGAAGTATGTTTGTTTGATGCAAAGTACTTTTCTGGCACGTCTACTGTGATGGTTAGGATGACAGAAGGCAGTCGTACCCGAACCGTCGTTTATGGTGGTCAAATTGGCGATCGGCAGGGAAGTTACATTGGCGCTGAGCATGAAGAGCAGGTTGACTTAGTACTACTGAACAGCACATTCGGTGCTCATATCCACAAAAATCGTGATGAAAGTGAGTTGGCGCTTGGTGAGATCTTTTCAAAAGAATCTAATTTGTCTGGCAATATCCTCATTCCATCCCCCACCATTGGTCGTACCCAAGCCTTACTTGAGATGTTTGCAGATCATTATCAAGGTTGGCACTTAGATCGCTGGAAGTTAGTGGTTGACCACCTCATGGCGACCGAGGCAAAAGCGGCTTATGGGTTGGAGGACGAAGAGGAAGAAAGTGAGCTTTTCGAACTGCCTAATTTACAAGTCGCCAGAACAGTTAATCAATCCTTGGCGGTGAATAAAATTCAATCGGGTGCCATTATTCTGGCATCAACAGAGATGTGTACCGCAGGGCGAATTATGCATCACTTAAAGCACAATGTGTGGAATGAAAAGTGCCATGTGGTTTTGCTAGAGTATCAAGCGAATGGCTCAATAGGTCGTAAGCTTTACGACGGCAAGGATCACATTAGGCTGTGGGGTGAAACCATCAAAGTGAGGGCTAAAATTCATAAGCTGTATTCATTATCTGGCCAAGCAGATAGGGATGGCATGGCGGAATGGTTTACCGGGTTTAAAGGCCGCCCAACGGTTGCGCTGATTGAAGGGGAGAAGCTGTCTTTTCAATCCATGGAGCAAAAAGTACAGCAGATGAGTCAGTCACGCGTTATTGTGCCAGGGCAAGGCGTCATACTCGATTTAGGCTAAGCCTATCGCTTAGCTTCTCCTGAGGTTCTAATCAGCATTCTATCCATCGCTCTATGGGTTAGAACCCGTTTCAAAAACGCAAATAAATAGGTCGGGAAAGTGACAGGGTACCTGACTTTAGGGCGCTTGCTTTCGAGCGCGTGAATGACTTTTTTCAATACGGCTTCTGGTGGCAAAGTAAAAGGCACCGCATTGCCTTTCTTTTGCAGTCGGACTTCCATGGCTTCATAAAAGGATTTATGAGCGCTGTTTATTGGGTCAATATTTTGTCTGAAAGCGGCATGGGCATTCGGTCTAAATCTGCTGGTGATAGGGCCAGGCTCTATGAGTGAGGTGTAAATGTTTTGTTTGGTGAGCATTAACTCTAAACGCAGAGTGTCAACGAGACCTTCCAAGGCAAACTTGGAAGCGTTATAGGCGCCACGATAAGGTAGTGCAATGAACCCTAAAATTGAACTGTTATAAATGATTCGACCTTCACCTTGTTGGCGCATGATGGGCAATACTAAATTAGTGAGTTCATGTGTACCAAAAAAATTATGGCTAAACTGGTTTTCTAACACCTGCCGAGAAAGATCTTCGACCGCGCCGGGTTGGCCAAAAGCACCATTGTTAAATAGCCCGTAAAGTTTACCGTTAGTGCAGGCTAATACCTTTTCTAAAGCCAGGTTAATTGAGTGGCTGTCACTTAAGTCTAATAAAAAAGATGTAAGGCCTTCTTGCTTAAGTTTCTCAACGTCGTCAGGTTTGCGGGCGGTGGCGTAAACATCGTAGCCACGGTCTTGTAGGCCTTTTGCCACGGTATAACCAATGCCGCTGGAGCACCCTGTAATTAAAATCGATTTAGTCATTATCATTGTCATGGCCTTTTCTAACACTGCAACGTGGGCAAGTCTAGGAGTGGCGTCTATACTTATGGAAAAAATACTAACGTTGCGTAAGTCAACGGTGATAGGAGTGTAGAGTGGACATAGCAACCCTGGCTGGCCTCATTGGGGGGTTCGGGATTATCATTGGCGCCATCATGTCTGGTGGCAGTATTTTATTGTTTGTGAATGTTCCGTCACTATTGCTTGTGGTTGGTGGTACGTTGTTTGTGACCATTGTCCGAGTGCCTTTGTCTTCTTTTATTGGCTCGTTTGGCGTTGGTATGAAGGCGGTGATGACCAAGGCGCCAGATATTGATGCGCTCATTGAAGAGGCGGTTGAGTTAGCAGATATTGCACGAAAAAATGGCTTGTTAGCATTGGAAGGTAAAGAAATCAGTAATGATTTTTTGCAAAAAGGCATTGGTCTTTGCATTGATGGCCATGATCCCTCTTTTGTAAACAAGCTTTTAAAACAAGATATTGCCAATGGAGAAGACCGGCATGCAGCTGGTGCTGATATGTTTGATGCCATTGGTAACATGGCGCCAGCCATGGGCATGATTGGAACCTTGGTTGGTTTAGTGCAAATGCTTGCCAATATGAAAGACCCGGCTTCTATTGGGCCCGCGATGGCAGTCGCGTTGTTAACAACATTGTATGGTGCCATTATCCAAAATGCGTTTGCAGGCCCTGTCGCAAGTAAATTGGTTTATAGAGCAGTCGAAGAATCTTCTGCTCAAAATATGATTACCGAGGTCATTACAGCTATTCAAGAGGGCATGAACCCGAAAGTGCTTGAGCAATTGCTGCAAACCTATCAGCAAAATAGTAAACGCAAAGTCGAAGAAGAGTAGCGTTAATGGCTGTGGAGGAAGAAGAGCAAAAATGTCCTGACTGTCCCGCTTGTTTGCCAGCGTACCTGGCGACCTTTGCGGATCTCATGTCACTGCTGATGTGTTTTTTCGTATTGTTGTTGTCTTTTGCGGAACTGGATGTAAAAAAATTCAAACAGTTGGCAGGTTCTATGAGATCTGCCTTTGGTGTGCAAGCCCAAATTAAAGCAGATTCAATGCCTAAGGGGACGAGTATCATTGCGCTAGAGTTTTCTCCGGGGGCGCCAAGGCAAACCATTACCAATGAAGTTCGTCAAGAAACCACGGATGAGACTAAAAATGACCTGGACTTTAGTGAAGGTCAAGACTCTGGTGATCGCCGTAGTAGTGAGGATGATGAGAAGCAAAAATCTGAAGTGCCAGAAATTATAGATGACGCTGAAGCCGAAAAAGCCAAGGCACAAGAAGAGGCTGAGGTAGAGGAAGAATTAGAGGAAATACAAGAGCAGTTAAAAGAGGAAATTGCTGAAGACATGCTCGAAGTCGAGAATGATAATGGCAAAATTGTTATTCGTATTAAAGAAAAAGGTTCTTTCCCCTCGGGGCGGGCAGAGTTGATGCCTGGCTTTAAAGAGGTTATGACAAAATTACAGCAAGTGGTTAAAGAGTCTGGTAAAGATGTGATTGTGGCAGGTCATACCGATAACAGGTCTATTCGTACGCGTCGTTTCCGTTCAAATTGGGATCTGTCATCGGCTCGAGCTGTGACAGTGTTAAATGCGCTATTAAAAGAAAAAGGCATAGAATCAACTAAGGTGATGGTTCAGGGGCGAGCAGATACCGTACCGCTATACCCAAATGATACAAAAGAACATCGCTCAAAAAACCGTCGTGTTGAAATTATTTTGGTGAAAGGTTCCGATAAAGAAAAAGTCACTACGTTAGAGGATTTGGATAAGGGGCACGCGGAAGACGCTGCCGAAGCGCAAAAAGCAGATTGGGATAACGATTGGGAAGAAGGTGATGACAGTGAAACTGAAATAGATGAGGTGGATGCTGTAGATCCTGATAGCGACACTGAGTTTGGTGCAGAAGATACTGGCGAAGAAAAGACAGAAGAGGCTGACGCAGAAAAGCAAGAAGGCGCAGCAGATACTGGTGAAGAAAATCAAGAAGGTGCTGACACAGAAAAGCCAGAAGGCGCTGATGTAGAAAAAGCAGATGCAAGCGTCAAAGAAGATGATGAGGACGAGGATTGGGGTGAAGATGAGGAAGAGGAAGATGAAGAGGATGCCCAAGCTGAAATAGTGACACCGAAGCCTGAGGATGCTCAAGCTGAAATAGCGACACCGAAGCCTGAGGGGGCACCTGAAGTAACGCCTGCTGTAAAAGATGAAAACAAGGATGCGGATGAGGATGAAGGTTGGGGGGATGAAGAAGACGTTGATGAACCACCCGCAGTCGCTACGGACGAGGCGGGGGCTGAGAAAAAACCGAGTGCCAATCCGCCTGTCGTTACTGAACCTGTTGTCACACCGCCTGTTATTAAAGCAACAGAAAAACCGGTGGTAGAGATACCCCAGCCAGTCTTAGATGATAAATGGGACGATGCTGACTGGGAAGAGCCAAAAGAAGAGCCAAAAACAGAACCCGTCAACCCTAAGCCGGGTGATCCAGGTTGGGATGAGAGTTGGGAGCAGTAAATATGATGCAAATAAGTGGAAACCAATATGAATAATAATGACGATCGCCGCCGATATTTTCGGATTAAAGATAAAGTTCATATGGACATAACCTATATTCCCCCTGAAGACCTGAATAGCGCAGTAGATGAGTGGCAGAATCAATCACAAAGTGCCTCCCTATTATCTGAGGTTGAGGTCTTAAATCGAGATATGCAGGTGATGATGACTGAGATTCAACACCAGCACCCTGTGATCTATAAAATTTTTGAAATCCAAGGGAAGAAAATCGACATTATCAGTCGTGCAATTGCCTTGAAAGGGCAGGATGAAGAGCCTGAGATACATACTGTAGATATCAGTGCGGTTGGCTTGAAGTTTGAGCGCCCGCAAATATTTGGTCATGGCAATATGCTTGAAATTACGCTGGTGCTTAGGCCTTCCTTTATTAGTTTTACCGTGATTGCAAGGGTATTAAAAAGCCAGGTGACTGATTCAGGATCTTTTTCTACGGCGGTCGATTTTCTACACATTAGGCCACAAGACCAAGAAGCCTTGATTAAACATGTTGTGAATAAACAATACATCAACTTGCAAGGGCAGCGCCAAGCCAGACACTTGGATGATTAGCACAATGGTTAAAAACATCGTACAATAGCCCACTTTTTTCAAGTTTGCCTGTTGTTTGGGGTTCCCATTATGCCAATTTATGAGTATGAATGTACTGAGTGTGGTCACCGTCTTGAGAAGATTCAAAAGATGAGTGATGACGCACTAAAAGACTGTCCAAGTTGTGATAAACCCGCATTAAAAAAACTAATATCTGCATCCAGCTTTAAATTAAAAGGTGGTGGTTGGTATGAGACAGATTTTAAAGGCGGAAGTAAGTCATCCAGTGGCACTAAATCTAGTGACAAATAATTGAGGTTAGAAATAACATGCGCAGCCATTATTGCGGTCAAGTAACAGAAGAATTATTAGATCAACAAGTTGAACTTTGTGGTTGGGTCAATCGTCGACGCGACCATGGGGGGGTCATCTTTATTGATTTGCGAGACCGTGAAGGGTTGGTGCAAGTAGTTTGTGATCCAGATGACGCTGAGTTATTCAGTGTTGCTGAGCATGTGCGTGGCGAGTATGTACTGCGAATTGAAGGTAAAGTCCGATCAAGACCGGATGGCACTATCAATAAAAAAATGAAGACCGGTAAAGTCGAAATTTTAGCCGTTAAAGTAGAAGTGTTGAGTGAGTCAAAAACACCGCCATTTCCAATCAATGATTACGAAGAGGTTTCAGAAGAGACCCGTCTTAAATTTCGTTATTTAGATTTACGTCGTCCTGAAATGGCAGAACGTCTTCGGTTGAGAGCTAAGGTCACTCACAACCTTCGGCAATTTTTAGAGGCCGAAGGGTTTGATGAAATTGAAACCCCCATGCTCACCAAAGCAACGCCAGAAGGTGCGCGTGATTATTTGGTGCCAAGCCGTACTCATGAGGGCGCATTTTTTGCGTTGCCACAATCACCTCAGCTGTTTAAACAGTTGTTAATGATGTCTGGCTTTGATCGATATTATCAAGTGGTTCGTTGCTTTAGAGATGAAGATTTACGGGCAGACCGTCAGCCAGAATTTACCCAGCTTGATATTGAAACATCCTTTATGGATGAAACAGAAGTGATGGATATTGTAGAAACAATGATCCGTAAACTGTTTAGTGCAGTTATTAATGTTGAGCTGCCTAGCCCTTTCCCTAAGATGACCTATGCTGAGGCTATTCGGGATTATGGTGTTGACCGCCCTGATTTAAGAATTCCACTTAAATTGGTTGATATCTCTGATGTATTGGCATCAGTTGAGTTTAAAGTGTTTTCAGGTCCCGCTTCAGACCCTGAAGGTCGTGTGGCTGCAATGCGTGTGCCGGGTGGCAGCAAGCTGTCTCGTAAAAATATTGATGCTTATACCAAGTACGTGGCAATTTATGGTGCTCGTGGTCTTGCTTACATTAAGGTCAATGATGCTGCGGCAGGCCGTGAAGGTTTACAGTCTCCCATTTTGAAATTTTTACCTGATGAAGCGGTGACTGAAATTATGTCTCGTACTGGCGCAGAAACAGGGGATTTAATCTTCTTTGGTGCGGATAAAGCGTCCATTGTCAATGAAGCGTTGGGTGCGTTACGAGTTAAAGTCGGTGAAGATTTATCTTTAGTAGAGAGTGAGTGGGAGCCGGTTTGGGTTGTTGACTTCCCGATGTTTGAGAAAAACAAAAATGATTGCTGGACCGCAATTCATCATCCGTTTACCGCGCCAAGCGTGGACGCCGCAACATTGGCTGCGGACCCGGGTAAAGCGTTGTCTCGAGCTTATGATATGGTGCTAAATGGTACTGAAGTGGGTGGTGGTTCAGTCCGTATTCACGACACAGAAATGCAGCAAACGGTACTAGAAATACTGGGGATGAGTGATGAAGATGCCAATGAGAAATTTGGCTTCTTGTTGGAAGCTTTGAAGTATGGTTGTCCACCTCATGCAGGTTTGGCTTTTGGCCTGGATCGGTTGGTGATGTTAATGACCGGCGCTTCTTCTATTCGTGAAGTGATTGCCTTTCCTAAAACACAATCAGCAGGTTGCCCATTGACTTCTGCGCCTTCTCCTGTGAGTGATAAGCAACTGCGTGAACTGCATATCCGGCGCCGCGCACCCGTTGTGACTGAGTGATTTTAGCTTACAGCCTCTTCTCTATAAGAGGCTGTATTGATTCTCGATTAAGCCCTTTTCTGTTGTTGTGGCACTTTTTTTGTCATTAAATTAAGCCTTTAAAGTCATTTGGATTAGTGAATTTTAATCATTAATAAAATTTTTCTTGCATAATTAAAATTAATCGATATGATGGTTTTATTGATTAGGGTTATCCCGTAGCTTGCTTCGGGATGCGCTTGTCGTGTTAATGTCATTTTTGTTATCCTCCCGCCAGAGAGGCTAAACTTGACCCTGCTTAGGCAGGGTCTTTTTTTTGCCAAAAATTTTGTCACCGTGTTTGGTTTTCGCCTTTTTTGATCATCGAAGTGTTTCATGGCAGGTTATAAACAAGCATCTTAAGCGTCTTTTAAAATCTAAGGTCGCTTATGCGTCGCCAATTTTTCTTTGGGATTATTGGTTGACGGTTTCTGGTGATAAGACGACTATGTTGATTGATTTTTTTAAAATGAGATTTGCATGAGTATTCAAGATTTTGTCCGCTGGGCAGGGGCGTACTCACAATGGGTTTTGGTGTTTTTTACGCTACTGCCTTTGTTAGGGTTGGTTTTTGCTTGGCGCTTCAAGAAAACCTACTCTAAACTCTGGGCGTATGCGTGTTCTGTGATCATCTATTTGGTGAGCTTGCCGGGGATGCTGGCAGGGACATTGGTGGGGTATATGTTGTTTTTTACTCGGCAAAACCTACTCGAAGTGAATGTCGTTTTATATATACTGCCCATCATTTCTATGGTGGCCGCACTTGTGTTAATTGGCAAGCAGGTAAAATTTGCCTTATTGCCAGGATTTAATCGACTTTCAGGGTTGATGGTATTATTGGCCATATTATTCGTTATTTTACTGCTACTCTATAAGTTGCGGATTTTAATTGGTTTTTTTGGCTCAATGCAGTCGTTGCTTATTTTAGGCGTGGGCCTATTTTTTGTTCTGAAGTGGGCGTCAAATAAAGCATTTGGGCAGAAGCGCTAAACGTGGCAGAATGCCACTCAAACAACCGAAGAAAGAGGATACTATGGCGAGCACTGTTGAAGAATTAACGGTTACCTACAGCGAAGGTGACATTGAAACGGTAAAAGAATTGGATAAGCAAGTACTGACGAAGGGTGCTTGGGCAACTGTGATGTATAAGTTGCAAGAGTGGAATCGTTCAAAAGAAGAGTATGGCCCGGTTAAGTTTACCATCCGCCGCTACCAAAAGCGTGATGGGGAGTATAACCAAAAATCAAAATTCAATATCTCAAGCGTTGACCAAGCGACTAAAATTATCGACGCGTTGCAGCATTGGGTTGGTGAAGAGAAAAAAGACGACTAACTGTCTTAACTTAGCTTGTCATTGTCAGGTGTGAATGGCATGCTCAATGAAATGATCTAACACTTAGGCGGCTCACTGTCATGCCTAAGTCATAATAAAAATAATACAGGATCTTTTTATGTCGCTGAAAACAGGGCATTGCTTCGCTAGTGCAGATTATGAGCAGTCTAATCTTAGGATACTCAACTTGATGGTGGGTATTTTAGAAGAAACCAGTGCTTTTCTGGATGAAGAATGTTTAAGCAAACAACAAATCATGTCCACATTTCATAAACTAACAGAACTTAAGCGCCGAGCGAAAAGTTATGGTGCTTTACAAGAAGGTGTAGCCGTTATCCCAGGAATGGAAAAAATTAATAATTTGTTTACCCGGCTGGATATTCAAATGCTGAGCCACCAAGCATTGTTGGCACAATCATAACCTATGATGATTATTGCCAGGCCAGACCATAATATATCCCGGAACAGTATTAGCCCACATGCGCTGAAAGTACTATACCGCCTCAAGAATGCTGGGTATGAAGCCTATCTTGTTGGTGGAGGTGTGCGCGATGTTTTGTTGGGCAAGCAGCCAAAAGATTTTGATATTGCCACCAACGCTCACCCGGAAGATGTTAGTAGAGTGTTTCGCAATTGCCGGTTAATTGGGCGGCGGTTTCGACTGGCGCATGTGTACTTTGGCCGAGAGATTATTGAAGTTGCGACTTTCCGTGGGAGTGGTAATGATGATGGGCTGCGTGAAACAAACCAAGAAGGTCGAATTTTACACGACAATGTGTATGGCACCTTAGAAGAAGATGCAGAACGTCGAGACTTCACAATCAATGCGTTATATTACAATATTTCAGATTTTTCGATTGTTGATTTTTCGACGGGTTACCAAGATATTGCTGATGCACAGTTAAGATTAATTGGTGACCCTGAAACCCGGTTTAGAGAAGACCCTGTTCGAATGATTAGGGCGATTAGGTTTGCAGCCAAACTTGACTTTATTATTGAAGATCAGTGTGTAGAGCCGATTAAAACATTGGGAGGGTTGTTACTCGATGTACCTCCAGCCCGTATGTTTGATGAAGTATTGAAGTTATTTTTACATGGGCATGCATTGGCGTCATTTCATTTATTGCGTGAATATAAATTATATGACTACTTGTTTCCTGCTTCGAAAGACAATATTGATGAAGACCCGCAGCTTCGCGCTTTCTTAGAGAAAGCGATGCGAAATACGGATGTTAGAGTGAACGCAGGAAAGCCTGTGACACCTGCATTTTTGTTTGCTGTCTTTTTATGGGCAGGTGCCAAGCAAGTGGCAACGGGTAAAACGGAACATTTGGGTAGTTGGATTGAATCCATTCAATTGGCGTGTGATGCGACGGTCAAGCAGCAGCAAAAACATACCGCTATTCCGAAGCGGGTTATACACCCAATGAGAGAAATTTGGACAATGCAGCCACGTTTTTTCCAGCGAACGGGTAAACGTCCATTACGGTTATTATCTCACCCTAAATTTAGAGCCGGTTACGATTTTTTCTTGCTGCGATCACAGGTGGGTGAGGTTGACCCTGAGGTGGCTAAGTGGTGGACCGATTTACAAGTTGCCTCTGAAGCCGAGCAGCGCAAAATGGTTGCGCCAAAGCATACTCAGCGTAAGAAAAAAGCCAAACCAAAGTCTGAGTCAACAGCGCCTGAAGAGCATGATGACTGAGCTGCAAACAGCTTATGTGAGTTTAGGCAGTAACTTAGGTGACTCAAAAGCGCATATTGCATTTGCGATTGAGGCATTGCGTGGCTTAAGTGAACCGGGCAGTTTTCACGTATCTCAGTTATATCAAACAAAACCAATTGGTCCTGGTGAACAGGATGACTACATCAATGCCGCTGTTTGCTTGCTTACGAAACTAACCCCTGTTCAATTGCTCACAGAGTTGCATAAAATAGAGCGAGCAAGATTGCGAGAAAGAAAAATTCACTGGGGCGCTAGAACGTTAGATTTAGATTTGCTGCTGGTTGAGGCGCAGGAAATGCAATCTGAGTTTTTAATCTTACCGCACCCACGTATTTTTGAGCGTGCATTTGTTCTGATGCCATTAGCTGATTTAGCTGAAGAGCTTGTCATCCCTGGCCAAGGTAAGTTGACAGAATTGTTAGCATCCTGTGATCGCTCAGGTGTCTCCCTGATGAGCGCGTAGCTAAGGCCTTAAATAATTTTTATAGTGACTCATCGTTTTAAGCTATCTTCAAAAAGTGAACGTATGCGCTAAGCATGGGTGTTCTTGAGGTGTTAAACCTTAGCCTTACTTTTATTAGAATGATGTGAGTGGCTGTGGTTAAATGAAATAATTGAAAATTTTTAGGGGTGAGCATGTCTCAAGTAACTGTGGTAACGCTGCAAAAGGCCAAAGAGAAAAAGGATAAAATCACCTGCTTGACCAGTTACGATGCCACTTCAGCCGCGCTTGTTGATCAAGCTGGGGTGGATGTGATTCTCGTGGGAGATTCTCTTGGTATGGTGATTCAAGGTGAGTCATCAACCATTCCTGTAACGCTAGAAGAAATGGCGTACCACACCCGCTGTGTTGCAAAGGGTGTTAGTCATGCCTTGGTTATTGCAGACTTACCCTTTGGTAGTTACCAAACCGTGACTCAAGCTTTAGCATCATCGGCTATTTTAATGAAAGCGGGTGCCAATATGGTAAAGCTGGAGGGGGCTTTTGTTGAGGTGATTGAGGCACTAGTAGCGCAGGGTATTCCGGTTTGTGGGCACTTAGGGTTGTTGCCTCAATCGGTAAACCGTTTCGGCGGTTATGTGGTTCAAGGGAAAGGCGAAGAGGCAGGGCTTGTTTTAAAACAAGCGAATGCAGTGGTGGAGGCAGGCGCGCAACTTCTTGTTTTGGAATGTATTCCTAGTGAATTAGCCGGCACATTGACCGCGCAAATTAGCATTCCGACTATCGGTATTGGCGCGGGTGTGGATTGCGATGGTCAAGTTCTTGTATTGCATGATATGTTAGGCATGACGCTGGGGCGTAAGGCGCGTTTTGTAAAAGATTTTCTGGCCGAGTCTGGCTCGATAGGTAACGCATTAGCGCAATTTGTATCAGAAGTGAAAAATCAGCAGTTTCCAGATAAGCAACACAGTTATTGAGCAGGAATAATAATGTCTAAAAATAGTACGCCAAAAACCATATTTCTCCGAGACTACACACCACCTGATTATCTCATTGATACTGTCGATTTGCGTTTCAACCTGGAAGACACTGAAACCCAAGTGATTGCGACATCTCAATGTCGACGTAATCCAGAACAAACTGAGCCTGTGCCGTTGGTTTTAATGGGGCAGTCGTTAGATTTGGTCCGAGTCCAGATCAATGATGACGTTTTAACGAGTGAGCAATATCAAATTGAAGATGGCATGCTGATGATATCAAGCGTGCCAGAGCAATTTACCTTAGAAATTGAAACCCAAGTTGATCCTAAAAATAACACCGCTTTAGAAGGCTTGTATCAATCAAGTGGTAATTTTTGTACGCAGTGTGAAGCGGAAGGTTTTCGGCGAATTACCTATTTCTTAGACCGGCCTGACATCATGGCTAAGTTCACCACCACGATTGAAGCGGATAAAGTGCGCTTTCCTGTCATGTTGTCGAATGGAAACCCCATCGACCAAGGTGAGTCTGGGGCGCGTCACTGGATTAAATGGGAAGATCCATTTCCAAAACCTTGTTACCTTTTTGCATTAGTCGCGGGTGATTTGGTTAAAATTGAAGATACTTTTACCACAAAATCCAATCGTGACATTGCACTGCACATTTTTGTGGAACCCCAAAATCACGATAAATGTGACCATGCCATGCAATCGCTAAAGAAAGCGATGACCTGGGATGAAGACGTCTTTGGTTTGGAGTATGACTTAGATATCTACATGATTGTGGCTGTCGATGACTTCAATATGGGGGCAATGGAAAACAAAGGCCTGAATGTCTTTAATTCAAAATACGTCTTAGCCAAGCCGGATACGGCAACAGATGCTGACTATGAAGGTATCGAAGGGGTCATTGCCCATGAGTATTTTCATAACTGGACGGGCAATAGAGTTACCTGTCGAGATTGGTTTCAATTAAGCCTAAAAGAAGGTTTAACGGTTTTTAGAGATCAAGAATTTTCAGCCGATATGGGCGCCAGAGCGGTAAAACGCATTCAAGAAGTGCGGGTGTTGAAAACAGCCCAGTTCGCTCAAGATGCAGGACCTATGGCGCACCCAATTCGGCCTGAAGCCTATATGGAAATCAGTAACTTTTACACGGTGACGGTGTATAACAAAGGGGCTGAAGTCATTCGAATGATTCATACCTTATTAGGTGTGGACGGTTTTCGCCGTGGTATGGACTTGTATTTTGAGCGCCATGATGGTCAAGCGGTCACAACAGAAGATTTTGTGGCGGCCATGTCTGATGCCAATCAATATGATTTAGGTCAATTTAAACGTTGGTATGGTCAAGCAGGGACACCTGTTCTCAATGTGTCGACAGAATATGATGCTGATGCAAAGCAGTATTTTATTACCGTTGAGCAAAGTTGCCCTGAAACGCCGGGGCAAATTGATAAAAAACCGTTTCATATACCGTTCTCCGTTGGCTTGATT
>Ga0233435_1002756_pt1 | contig 14271 bp, 16 predicted proteins | sample SI_122_August201_3_FD_182735 | JGI IMG/M metagenome (GOLD analysis project Ga0233435, IMG submission 182735) | Seawater microbial communities from Saanich Inlet, British Columbia, Canada - SI_122_August2016_135_MG | ecosystem: Environmental > Aquatic > Marine > Inlet | place: Canada: British... | reverse complement strand
TGGGCACCCAGCAGTTTGTCAGCGTACTCATGTGCAAGGTGCGCGGTGACCAGTGCACCCCAGTCACCGCCATGGGCGGCAAACTTTGTGTGGCCGAGCTCTTCGGTCATCAGCTTCACCCAGAGGCTGGCGATTCGCGATACATCAACACCGGATTGAGTGAGGGGCGTCGAAAAACAAAAGCCCGGCAGCGATGGTACGTAAACATTGAATGCGTCTTCTGCCTTGCCACCGAATGACTCGGGATCAGACAGGGGGCCGATCACATCCTTGAAGTCCCAGAAGGTCCAGGGCCAGCCGTGGGTCAATATGATTGGCGGTGCATCGGGGTGTTTGGCGGGTGCATGCAGGTAGTGCAGTTTGATACCATCGACGGACGCTTCATAGTGCTTCCAGCGGTTCATCTCGACTGCCTGTTTGTTCCAGTCCCATTCTTCTACCCAGTACTCGACCATTTCCTTTAACCAGGATTGAGGTACGCCATACTGCCAGTCATCGCGACCGATCACCGGGGGCCAACGAGTCTGTTTAAGCCTGGAATTCAGCTCATTCAACGAGGCTTCCGACAAGGTTGCGCTGGTTTGTTTGTGCATTCTTTGCTCCCGTGTAGCGTCAGGTTAGTTCAAATGTTGGTTCAGGAAAACAGCCCTGTGTTATCTTTGTGAAATCGAATTGAAGGATTGAAGGATGCAAACACTGAAAGGAAAAGTGGCAGTAGTGACGGGTGCCAGCAAAGGTATTGGCAAGGGGGTTGCGGAAGGTCTTGGTGAAGCGGGTTGCACGGTTTATCTCACGGGTAGAAGTACCAGTAGTGAGTCACCGCCAGCGCTGCTTACGGTTGAGGCAACCGCCGCTTCGGTTGAAGCATACGGTGGCACGGCGATTCCGGTAGTACTGGATCATAATAATGATGAAGAAGTGCGCGCCCTGTTTGAGCGAGTTGAGAAGGAACAGGGAAGGCTCGATATCCTGGTTAACAACGTCTACCAGATCCCTAGCCCACCGGCTATGGATAAAGGATTTTGGGAGCACCCCATTTCGGTCTGGGACGACCAGTGCGGCGTAGGCCTGCGAGGATATTATGTCGCCTCTGTCCTGGGAGCACCGATGATGGTTCGCCAGGGGAGTGGGCTTATCGTCAACATCTCATCGCGCGGCGGGCGGGAATACGTATTTAGTGCCAGTTATGGCGTGGGGAAGGCGGGGGTGGATCGGATGGCACAGGATTTTGCTGTCGAACTTAAAGAATACGGAGTGACTGCGGTTTCACTGTCACCCGCAAAGGTGAAGACCGAATTCATACTTGATATGGTCGCGCAGGGGAAAATGCAACTGAACGCTGATGCGGCACAGTCGGTACGGTTTTCCGGACGTACCATTGCTGCATTAGCCAATGACCCTAAAGTCCTGGGAAAAACCGGGGGAATCTACACCGTAATCGAAGTTGCCAACGCTTACGGCGTGATTGATCCTGATAAAGAGTAGCGGGATTAAACAACCCGCAGGCTCTTATCCCTCAAGTTCTTATAGTGCGACTACATTCTCTGCCTGGGGTCCTTTTTGACCCTGGGTGATCGTGAACTCTACACTTTGACCTTCGGCCAGAGTTTTGAACCCATCGCCTGTGATAGCGCTGAAGTGAACAAATACGTCCGGGCCTGACTCCTGGGCGATAAAACCGAACCCTTTAGATTCGTTAAACCATTTTACGGTGCCAGTCGTTGTTGACATGATGTCTTCCTAATTTCTTTACAAGTTCATGCTACTAGGTAGCGATTAGCAGAAATGTATGACTAATACTTATGGAATCAGGAAGTAAAAACTTCTTAGTAGTACATAAATAAAAGAGGTACTTTCTCGCGAAGTGGAGTATACGCAGCTTTGATGGCATGTCACAAGGCACAATGAACATGAATAATATTCATAATCCCGGGCTTTGTCCCTGTGAATCCGCCCTGGCTTATGCGGGATGTTGCGGAGAATTGCATTCGGGGCGTGTGCTTGCCCAGAGCGCCCTACAGCTAATGAGATCCAGATATAGCGCGTTTACGCTTGGGGATGCCGATTATCTTGTCAAATCCTGGCATCCGGATACCAGGCCCGCCAGCGTTACTATTGATGAAAGCCAGCGTTGGATTGGCCTGAAGATAAAGACCGTATCTCACGGTGGGGCTGACGAAGATGAAGGATCAGTCGAATTCGTTGCCCGCTATAAGGTGCAGGGTAAAGCCTACCGCGTTCAGGAGAACAGCCGTTTCCGCAGGTTAGATGGGCGATGGTATTACCTGGATGGTGAGCGACCTGGCTAGTCGACCGCGACAAATTCCATGGAGATGGAATTGACACAGTGGCGAATATTCTTCGCTGTCAGCCCCTCACCTTCGAATACATGCCCAAGATGACCGTCGCATTGCGCGCACAGGATTTCGACACGATAACCGTCGGCGTCAACCTCCTTTTTAACCGCGCCGTCAATCTCATCGTCAAAGGCCGGCCAGCCGCAATTCGAGTGAAATTTGTGCTCGGAGCGATACAGGGGTGTATTGCACTGTTTACAGACGTAGTGGCCACCTACTTCGAAGTGATCAGTCAGTGGACCGGTAAACGGCATTTCAGTACCTTTGTGTAGCAGAACTTGCTGTTCTTCAGGGGTCAGTTCGTTGTAATCGGACATAGGGATCGTTTGATAGTGATGTGTGGAGTGGTTTTACCAGTGTTGGATGATCACCTGCAAGTTGAAAATAGATTGTGCTAGGCTCTGATTCGCTAAATTCAAGGAGAGAGTCATGAACCAAAAACTGATACCGGTTGCACTGTTATTGCTGGCGGGTTGTTCCGAAACACAGGAAACATCACAGCCAGAGGTCGCTCAAGAGCAGCAGCAATCGCAGGAAATGCAGGCTTCCCAGTCGGTTAGTCAGCCGGAAGTAGCCGCCGAAGCTATCCTTGCTGAACAGGAACTTATTCAACAGGAACTTATTCAACAGGAACTTATTCAACAGGAACTTATTCAGCACGATCCTGGACAGGCGTATTTGTACATCAATGCGCAGAAATCTGGTGTGAAGGTAATGCCGTCAGGACTGCAGTTTGAAATAATTGAGTCGGGTGAAGGTCGATCGCCGTTGGCCACCTCAAATGTAGTCACGCACTATCATGGCACCTTCGTTAATGGCGACGTGTTCGATAGCTCCGTGGATAGGGGTGCGCCTGCCGAATTTCCAGTGAACCGCGTCATTGCAGGCTGGACCGAAGCTTTGCAAATGATGAAGGAAGGTGACAAGTGGCGATTAGTCCTGCCTCCCGAAATTGCGTACGGTGAAAGAGGTGCCGCCGGTGGGCTGATTCCGCCTAATACCGTGCTGGTGTTTGAAGTAGAACTCATTGAGGTGAAGGGCTAGAGACGTATGGTCACGCTAGAAGACTTCAGGGCTGAAACCAGAGCCTGGCTTGAACAGAATTGTCCGGATGGCGCAAAGGGTCCGGGACAGACTCCGCTCGGCAGTAAATCCATCGAGCTGGAGCCTGATGTTCGAACCTGGTTGGATCGCATGGCTAACAAAGGCTGGACGGTACCCACCTGGCCTGTCGAGTATGGTGGCGCCGCGTTGAATAATGATGAATACAAGATTCTCATTGAAGAACTCAAACGGGTTGGTGCTCGAACTCCCCTGACTGGCCGGGGTGTTAATTACATCGGGCCGACTATCCTCGAATTTGGAACAGATGAACAGAAGGCGAGATGGTTGCCAATTTGTGCACGGGGTGATGGCGCCTGGGCGATGGGTTATTCAGAGCCAGGTGCCGGTTCAGACCTGGCCAGCCTGTCTACCAAAGCAGTAAAAGAAGGCGACAACTACATCATTAATGGCAGGAAGACCTGGACCAGTGATGCCGTTGACAGTGATTACATCTTTGTTCTTGTGCGCACATCGCCGGACAAACCCAAACATGAAGGTATCAGTTTGGTGTTGGTAGATATGCACCAACAAGGTGTCACTGTAAATCCGATAGCCTTGATTTCCGGTGCATCTCCCTTTTGTGAAACGCTGTTTGAAGATGCCATTGTGCCAGTCACAGACCTCATTGGTGGTGTGGATCGTGGCTGGACTGTTGGCAAACGATTATTGCAGTTTGAGCGATCAACCCATGCAGGCATCAATATTTCGGGCTCCCAGGGAGGCAGGAACGAAGAAAGTCAGCTGCCTGAACTGGTAGCGCATTATGCCGGGAAAGCAGATGGGCGAATTGCGGATGCATCGATAAGAACCTGGCTCACCCGGCATGACATGAACACTCATGCGCAACGGATCACACAGCGTCGTGCGATTGCGGAATTACAAAGCCGGGCGCCAGGCTTCACCTCCTCTGCCGTCAAACTGACCAACGCTCTTAACATTCAGGATGGCGATGAACTGCTAATGACGGCCATGGGCAATAGCGCTTATCATTGGGATACTGACAGTGGGGCTTCAGCAAAAGAGGTTGCAGCGGTCAAGAAATGGCTCTACCAGAAGTCACTAACCATCGCGGGTGGCACCAAGGAAGTTCAGCTGAACATCATTGCCAAACGGGTTCTAGGGTTACCAGATTAAAGTCATATTTGATTTAAAAAAGACGATTTCTTTTGTTAGGCTCTGTCCTGCTAATAAAACAATAGGGAAGTGCTCATGGATCTGGAATTATTACATACGCCTTTGTATACGGGATTAACTGCAGCTTTTCTAATGGTCATGCAGGTTGTGTTGATGTACCGGGTGATCGGACAACGTGGCCAGGCAGACGTGCTAATTGGTGCAGGTGGCAACGAGGCGCTGGAACAGAGACAGCGTGTGCACGGAAACTTCATCGAAAACGTACCAACCTTTCTTATTGGCTTGGCGCTCATTGAAATGATGGTAGGTAGCACGCTCTGGGTATTGGTGCTGGCGGGGGTTTTTGTGGTTTCTCGCATTGCCCACGCAATAGGTCTTGGTATGAGCACCGGCGTTACGCCCGGGAGGTTAGCTGGAACTCTGGGGACAATGATCTGCACGCTAATCGCCGGCGGATATCTTGCTTACCTGGTCATCGGTCAGCTCTAGACTTGACTGAGGTAATAACGGGATTACGCAGATGAGACTTGCACTTATCGCTGCGGCGATCATGGCATCGCTGATTGTGGGATATGTTGCTTATGTGACAATGATAGGAAACCCCAGGGTCGTCACAGATCTTAAAGAACACCCGATGGGTGAACGCGCTGAGCGTGCCATGCTCCTGACATTTCCTGATGGCAAGACGATTCCCGTTAATTACCTTCGAGAAGATAATCGCGTTTATGCGGGCGCCGACGGTGCCTGGTGGCGAGCGTTTGACGGGGAAGGGGCCGCAGTTACCCTGCTCATTCAGGGAGAGGCTCTGACGGGTCACGCAACTGTTGAGCTTCGGGACCAGGAATTTATTGACGACGTGTTTTCCAGGCTAAGGCCAACCGTCCCTGAATGGTTACCCGACTGGGCGAATGGGAAACTCGTCATTGTCGATCTGAAAGTCTCTGCGGACTAATCTCACAGACCGTTCAATTGATCCTGCCAGCAACTTCTGCAGTCAGTTCATAGGAGTGCAGCCGAGCCTCGTGATCAAAGATCGAGGACGCGATGATGAGTTCGTCTGCTTCAGTCTCTTGAAGAAACTTCTTGATTTGGTCTTCGATCATGTCTGCATTGCCTACCGCCGCGCATCGAGCCATCTGATGTAACATTTGTTGCTCTGGTGCCGACAGTGTCGCTTCAAAATTAGCGATCGGCGGCGGTAACTTCCCTGCTGCACCTTTCCTCATATTAACGAAAGATTGTAACGAAGAAGATCGGAGTAGATCCGCTTCCTCCGGGCTGTCTGCCGCACAAACGTTATAGCCGAGCATGACATGTGGTTTCTCGAGTTGTTCTGACGGCTTAAAGCTTTCCCGATATATATCTATCGCCTGGTCCATTGCCGCGGGCGCGAAATGCGAGGCGAATGCGAAGGGTAATCCCAGCATTGCGGCAAGCTGGGCGCCGAAAAGGCTCGAGCCCAGTATCCATAGCGGCACATTGGTGCCGGCCCCTGGCGTTGCCACAATTTGTTGGGCCGCTTCGGGCTCTTTGAGAAAGTGCTGGAGCTCTGTGACATCTCTGGGAAAGTCGCCGACTTCCTGGGAAAGTGATCGCCTGAGAGCCTGCATAGTCAGCTGATCGGTACCCGGCGCGCGTCCAAGCCCAAGGTCAATTCGGTCCGGATAAAGCGAGGCGAGGGTACCAAATTGTTCTGCGATCATCAGCGGCGCGTGATTGGGTAACATGATGCCGCCAGCGCCAACCCGAATCGTCGAAGTACCGCCCGCAATGTATCCTATGACGACGGAAGTCGCTGCCGAGGCGATACCTGGGAAGTTGTGGTGCTCCGCTACCCAGTAACGGTTGAATCCCCATTTCTCTACATGTTGGGCCAGGTCGAGCGCGTTATGGAGTGCTTTTGTAGCATTACTACCTTCGCAGACAGGTGCAAGATCGAGAACAGAAAAAAGCGTCATGTGTTAGTCGACTGTATGAAAGCGGGTCATTCTAAACTTGCACCAGGGCTGTGTCTTGCACATATCAGGGTTGTCTAATAATTATAGTCGTGCAAAGGCATATTAATTCGCGGGGAAGTTGGTGTTATATTCACCTTAAAGGGAGTGCACATTGGATTCGATCAATACGGTAACTGGAACCATTTCACCCGATGACCTCGGATTCACTCTGATGCATGAACATGTGATGGTCAGTGCCAGTGGCTTGTGGGATCAGTATCCTGATCTGTTGGGGCCTGATCGCGAGGCGAGGGCTATTGCGAGCCTGAAGGAGGCCCGGTCGGAAGGTATCGATACCATGGTCGATGCAACGACCTTTGATCTTGGGCGTAAGGCAGAATTGTTGAGCCGGGTTTCCAAAGAATCAGGGGTCAATATTATCAATGCCACCGGATGGTGGCTTGATGTTCCAAGGTTTCTGCAGGGGGTCTCCCCAAACCAGATGGCAAGAGAGTTCGTTAAGGATATCGAAGAAGGTTTCAGAGGCACTGATATCAAAGCGGGTATCCTGAAGTGCGCCGCGGATGTCGAGAATGTGACGCCGCCGCTGGAAGTGATGGCCCGAGCGGTAGGTCGTGCTCATGCAGAAACAGGCCTGCCCATCATGGTGCATTCTTATCCTACCGGGCAGGTGGCCCGACAACAGATCAAGATACTTAAGCAAGAAGGTGTCGATCTGACGCGGGTAAAAATTGATCATTCCAATGACACAACCGATATCGAGTATCTGAAATGGATATTAGACCAGGGTTGTTACCTGGGTTTGGACAGGTATCCCGGTCGTCTGGTAAGTCCACACATGAGGTCGGTGACATTAAAGAGACTGATCGATGCAGGTTACGAAGATCGCTTGTGCCCTTCCCACGATTGCATTTGTTTGGCGGTGCTTAAGGAAAACCCTGATGGCAGCATGCCGGAGGAACATGAATTCGCGAGGCACAACCAGCATGCATTCCTCTATATTAAGCGCGAGGTCATTCCCGACCTGCAGGAAATGGGCGTGACGGATTCAACAATCGAAACGCTGTTTGTTGATAACCCCCGACGTTTCTTTCGTGGAAGTTAGGTGAAGTCGATGAACCGGTTTTCTGAACTCGATGTTGCTGCCTGGCGGGAAGACGGGTTTGCTATCATTCCGGGTTTTTTCTCCGCGGCGGAACTTGCGCCGGTGCTGGCTGATTACGAGCGGCTCTATGGTGTAATCGGTGAGGGCGAGGGACAGGCGATTAATCTTAAAGAACCCGGTGACATCGGCGTGCTTGGTGGTTTTCGCGATAAACAGTTTAAGAATATTGATACGCTGCCTTATGGGGCTTCAGCGGAGCTCGACCTGCTGTCATTGCATCCCGCTTTGATTGCCTTTGCACGGTCATTGCTGGGGGTAGATGATGTCCACCTTTACCAGTCACACACCTGGGCAAAGTACACCGGTGAGACCGATTATGATCAGGATTTTCATTGTGACTTTAGTAATCACACCCTGGTCGTGCCATCGGATGACCAGGCGCTTCGAACAGTCGATTTTATTATTTACCTGACCGACGTGACCAATGAGCTTGGCGCCCTGCATTACGTTCCCAGGCGGAAAGCCGACAACATATTAGGCGATGGAAGAATAGGAGCATTTGATCCTTCGAAGCAGGCCGCGCTCAAGGCGGTTGAACAATCCGCAGCGTCAACCTCTGGTACGTTGGTGGCTCATAGTATTGATACCTTTCATCGGGGCACCAATCTGACAAAAGACAAGGGTTACCGTTTCACCATGACCGCGGGTTACAAGGCGGCTGGAAACGATATGATTGCCTACCACGCCTGGCAACAAACCGGTAACAATGACTGGTCCCGAATCATGAACAGTGCAAGCCCGGAACAACTATGCTGCCTGGGTATACCGGAACCCGGTCATGCCTACTGGACGCCCAGGACCCTGAAGCTAACGCGGGCCAGGTGGCCCGAAATGGATATGCTGCCTTACTTCGCAGCTGCCGGAGTCGTGCCCTGATTGAGCAGCTCCAGGAATAAAGTAACTCCCAAAGGAAACACTGATGGCTGAAACCAACCCACCTCTGGCGCGAACCACAATCTATGCGCATGGAATCCTCGGTTTACCTCTGGCGGTCATTGGTTATCCGTTGGCTATCTGGATACCAGCGCATTATGCGGGAAGCCTTGGTATCGGCCTCGCCACAGTAGGTACTATCCTGATGCTGGCGCGGTTGACTGATGTTCTGACCGATCCAATTGTGGGTGAGATTTCCGATCGCTGGGTAACCCCTTTCGGTCGTCGCAGGCCCTGGTTAGTGGTGGGTATGCCGATCATGATGCTAGGCGTCTACAAGCTTTTCATGCCACCGGATGAAGGCGTGAGCCTCTACTATTTTCTGGGATACCTGACGCTATTTTTTTTGGGGGCGACGATCATTGCGCTTCCTCACAGGGCCTGGGGCGCAGAGCTATCGGTTGACTATCACCAGCGCTCGCGCGTCACCGCGGCCCGAGAGTTTTACGTTCTGATGGGTTTGTTGCTGGCGGCCACGGTGCCGATGGTGGTAGAAATCATGGCGGATGGCGGTGGTTCCGTGAAGTCAATTTTTAGCGTCATTCTTACTGACGCCAAGGGCGCTTTTACCGGCGAACTGTTGGACAAAGAGGTCGTCGACCGAAAGACCCTGTCAGGGCCAGTGTTGATAGGGCTAGCCTATACCATTCTCATTCTGCTTCCGGTTTGCATCTTCGTGGTACTGGCCATGGTCAAGGAACCGCCGACTGATGGTAAGCGTAATGTTGTCCCAATCAGAGAGGGGCTTAAGTATCTCTGGAAGAATGGCCCGATGCGCAGGGTGTTGATTATCGTGCTGATGGTGACATTCGGTGAAGCATTTAGAAATGCAGTATCACTCTTCTTCATCCGGGATATTGTTGGCGTACCAACGATTGGAGCCGCTTATTTCTTCTATTTTACCGCCGGTCTTGGGGCAATCCCGTTCTGGTTATGGCTGGGCAGAAAAATTGGCAAGCATTACGCCTTTATGTCGACATTGGTATTAGTGGCAACGGTGAGCGCTGCCAACCTGTTTCTTTCCTATGGTGACTACCTGCCATTTTTTCTGTTGTTCATTGTTAAAGGGTTTTGTTTCGGAGGGCTGCAATTTCTCCCGATTGCGATGCTGGCCGACGTGATCGATGTTGATACAGCGCGGTCAGGCGGTCACAGAGCGGGTACCTACTTCTCGATTATGGGCCTGACTGACAAGTTGGCTGTGGCATTTGGAACAGGCTTTTCGCTAAATCTGGTAGGACTCCTTGGGTTTGATGCTGCTGGTGGTGTCACAGGCAGTACCGAGGTCGGGGTGCTCGCGTTACGTCTGGTCTATTGCTGTGGACCTATTTTCTTTTACAGTGTTGCCATGGCGTTTATTTGGGGATACCCGCTGACACCGGCTCGGCACCAGAGGCTGAGATTGCGTATCGAACGTAAAGCTGCTCGAATAGCGCGTTTGAAACAATAGATCCCGGATCATTCCATGTTCAGGCCGCTGCTACTGATTGCTACCCTCGTGATGACTGCCTGCGAATCAGATACTGAAGTTGATGGTCAAGCAGACGTTTCAGCAGAGGTTTCCCATTCTGCTGATGTCAACATTGAGTGGTTTGGGGGCTCGATACAAGCAGCGTTTGATTCAGCAGAGAGCGAGGCCAAACCACTCTTTTTATATTGGGGCGCGGTGTGGTGTCCACCCTGTCAGGAAATCAAACATACGGTATTCAAGTCCCAGGAATTCATCCAGCTGACGCGACTCTTTGTGCCTGTTTACCTGGATGGTGACACCGATGAGGCGCAGGCCTGGGGTGAAAAATTCGGTGTGATGGGGTATCCGACAATGATTGTCTTCAACCCCGCGGGAGAAGAAATTACCCGTATTCCGGGCGGGATCGATATCTCACGGTACAACACGGTGCTTGAGCTCAGTCTTAACCAGATGAGATCGACCGCGGACCTGGTGCAGGTTGCGCTTGCGGATTCAACGCAACTCTCAGCTGACGAGTTTTACCAATTAGCTTATTACTCCTGGTTTCAGGACGCCTCTGCAGTGCCTGAGGGCACCGATAAGACTGAACTGTTTTTTCGTCTGTCGACCAGTGCGCCTGAGGGGGAGCTGAGCAATCGTTTTTATATGAATTATTTGCTGACCCTTACTGAAAAAGATGACGCTGAGGAAACCGGTCAGGACAACCTGGACCCTGCTATTGCCAAGCGTCTGGAAATAATTCTGTCATCAAGTTCGCTGACTCTGGCGTCGTGGGATTCACTCGCCTACTACATGGAGGAGATTCTGGCATTGCCAATGATCGACGATGCTCACAAGGTCAGCCTTGCTGAGCTTTGGGCGAACAGTATTTTTGATCTCCGATTTGATGAAGCACTGTCCAAGGCTGAGAAACTGGCAGGTTGGGTGCCTAAGCTGCAGTTGGCTACCAGAGGTGATCAACCACTTGAGGAGGATCTGCAAAAATTGTTACGGGCAGAGCTAAAGGCAGCCGACGAAGCAACGCCTGATAGTTTTGAGCGACAAAGTGTGATTAACCAGATAAGCCATATCTATCGGGAAGCAGGCCTGGTCAATGATGCAAAAGGCTTGTTGCTGGCGGAACTCGAAAAATCGGCTTCGCCTTATTACTTCATGAGCGGTCTGGGTTCTCTTGCGGAAAAAGCTGACAACTTCGATGAGGCCTTGGCCTGGAGAAAAAGAGCCTACGAGAATTCAGTTGGCGTAGCCACCAGATTCCAGTGGGGTGCGAACTACGTTTTAGCCATGATCCGATTGGCGCCTGAAGATCACCAGGCTATAGCGGTTCAGGCCAGCGCACTGTTATCTGAATTTGATGTGCCAGGTGAACTGTTTGCGGGACGAAATTTCCGAACGCTGAAACGGCTGAATGAAAATTTGCGATCCTGGCGGCAAGAACAGAAGCCGGAGACGCTGGCATTCGAACCTGAAGTAGAAAAGTTATGCGCTGACCAGAAAGAAGCAAGTCTGCAACAACAGAACTGTCGATCGCTGTTTGTTGAAGACCATTTAGTAGAAGAGAAGGTAGCACAGGCATCCTGAGTGATTTATGAAGTCCCTGACTAATGAAGAGTATCTCGAGATGCGTGCAGGGGCAGATGTCACCGCTGCTGATGAGTATGGTGATAAAGTCCTCCTGCTGAAGGATGGCACGTACCTCAAGCTGTTTCGAGTGAAACGACTCTTCACCTCCGCACGGCTGTTTCCCTATTGGCGGAGGTTCGAGAAAAACTCAGAGGCACTGCACTCTCTCGGTGTTCCAACGCTCAAGGTCATTGAATCAATACGGCTGCCAGAGCTTGACAGAACAGCGGTGCATTATGAGCCCTTGCCGGGCAACATCCTGCGTGAGGTGCCTGATTTTGATGCTGGGCTTGTGACCAAACTTGGCGCCTTTATCAAAGAATTACACGACAAAGGTGTCTACCTCCGCTCCATGCATCTAGGCAATGTCGTGCTAACGCCTGAGGGTCAGCTTGGTTTAATCGATATTGCGGATATGAAGGTTTACAGGGGTTCACTTCGGAAGGGATTACGACTTCGAAACCTTCATCATCTTTGGAGGTATGAACAGGACAGGCGAGCGATCGCTGTTCACCATAAAGTGTTTGTTAGCGCATTCGATGCTGGCTACCGGGATGAAGCCTCCGAGATGTTCTCGCCGGAATAAAATTTGTCCGCAAGCAATGTCAGTGCGGCATACTATGACACACGGAAGGTGACGGCCCGATTATGGACAGGCCCCCTATTACCTGATGAAGAGATCACATAATGAACAGATTAAATGAGAAAGTAGCCGTTGTAACCGGTGGTGCCAGTGGGATGGGGCTATCAACCGTGATTCGTTTTCTTGAAGAAGGCGCGTCCGTAGTGATTGCAGACTTCAATGAAACAACCGGGACCGCTGCCGTTGAACAAGCGAATCGTCTGGGATATGAGACAAGGGTGAGCTTCATCAAGACTGACGTTGCGTCAGAGTCCGATATTGTAGCGATGCTGGATGAGGCAGTGAGTCGATTTGGGCATCTCGATGTGTTGTTCAACAATGCGGGCGTTGGTGGGGCGATTGGTCCGCTGACTGAAACCACGACCGAAGACTGGGACTACACTTTCGATGTGTTGGCCAAGGGGGTATTTCTTGGCCTCAAACATGGTGCTCGTCACATGCAGGCCCAGGGACAAGGCGGCTCGATAATCAACACAGCATCTATCGCCGGTTTGAGTGGTGACGCGGGCCCGCTGGTATACTCAGCAGCTAAAGCGGCGGTGATCAGTATGTCCAAAGCAGCCGCGGTTGAGCTTGCCGAATACCGGATCAGGGTTAACGCCATCTGTCCCGGGTTTATAGCCACACCCTTGGCCGATGGCGGTAAGCCGGAAGCGACCAGGAAGTCTTTTGCTAAGTCCCAGCCCTGGCCAGACTACGGCAGGGGTGAGCATATCGCCGGAGCGGCATTGTTCCTGGCATCCAGTGATGCGGAGTTTGTCACAGGGGAGTCGCTGGTGGTTGATGGCGGCTTAACCGCAGCAGGTCCTGAGCTCAGTCGAAAATTTCCAAAAATTTCTGCGAGCAACTCCAATTTTTCCGGTGTTACCAAAGGGTCAACCGGTGAGCCGCCTGAGATCAGGCGGTTGGATAAGTAACTCGTCTTGTGCCTGGAACGTCGCTGGTGAAGTATTGTTACCCTTCGTTTAGGGTGAAACCCTCGTAATTGTTGGCAGCGACCCGGGCGCAAGTTTCAAAGTACAGGGGTATGCCGCCCACAAAGGGCATGAATACTCTGGGTTTCCCGGGCACATTGGCGCCCAGGTACCAGGAATTGCACATGGGCATCAGTGTCATATTGGCGAATTCGTTGCCCTGTTTTACCCACGCATCTTCTGCATCCAGGTTGGCTTCGATACTGGCGATTTGCTGGGTACGCATATAGACCAGGCATTCCAGAATCCAGTTCACATGCTGTTCAATAGTCAAAATCATGTTTGAAAGCACCGAAGGGCTGCCGGGCCCCGAGATGGTGAACAGGTTCGGAAACCCATAGGTAGACAGGCCAAGATAAGTTCGGGGACCCGCATGCCACTTTTCCTGCAAGGTCAGCCCGCCTTTCCCCCTGATATCTATTTTGAGCAACGTGCCGGTCATGGCATCAAACCCGGTGGCGAAGATGATGTCGTCAAACTCGTACTCAACATCATTCGTCACAATCCCCTTGTCTGTCAGAAGGTCGATTGGGTGCTGGCTCACATCGACAAGAGTGACGTTGTCACGGTTGTAGGTGGCGTAGTAGTTGGTGTCGACACACACTCGTTTGCAGCCAACAATCCCACTGGGGCAAAGCAGCTCCGCAACCAAAGGATCAGTAACGGTTGCACGAATCTTTTCGCGGATAAATTCCGCGGCGATGTTGTTCGCGTCGACACTCAGTCCAAGGTCTGCAAAGGCACCGGTGAAGCCGAGACCTCCGAGTGCCCATCGTTCTTCAAGGCGTTTTTGGATTGTCTCGGCGTCGGCATCCCAGATCGAATCCTCGTGCCTCGGTCGCCGGGCACCGAACCCACCGTGCATTTGCCGGTTTTCCTCACGAAAAGTACCGTATTCACTTTTTACTT